>Ga0265295_1000814_pt1 | contig 58986 bp, 56 predicted proteins | sample Munlansysbiofilm_FD_192503 | JGI IMG/M metagenome (GOLD analysis project Ga0265295, IMG submission 192503) | Leachate microbial communities from a municipal landfill in Southern Ontario, Canada - Methane capture system biofilm | ecosystem: Engineered > Solid waste > Landfill > Unclassified ... | reverse complement strand
AACAGGGTCTCAACGCTTGCGCCCGGAGAGAAAGGCTTGACCCGGCCATCATGATATTTTAAAATATATCAAATTGTTGAATCGACCCGGAGCGATGCGGCATGGGCGGTGACATCCGACACCTGACAAACGCCATCAAGGCGGCCCGGCAACGGGAACGCTTGAGCCAGAGGGCGGTGGCCCGGAAAGCGGGAATGCCCCAGGCTCAGATCTCCAAGATCGAAAATGCGGCGGTGGACCCCAAGGTTTCCACCCTGGTGGTTTTGGCCCGGGCCGTGGGCTTGGAATTGACCCTGTTGCCCCGGACGAATCCGCCGGCCGTTGATACCCCGGATTTTCTCGATCCGCCGGAAAAGGAGGACTTGCCGCCCCGATGACTGCGACGGCTCCCGGCAACGACGGAACCGCCAACCCGGAGCGTCGTCCCTTCGCCGCCCGCATCCCGGTGAATTTCACCCGGGCCGGCCGCTGGGCCGTGCACTTCGTACTGATCGGGTTGATTGCCGGGCTGGGCGCCGTCGTCTTTCAGTATTCCACCCAGTTGGGGCTTCATTATCTCCTGGACTGGATAGCCGGTTATCGCCCCCCGCCCCCCGCGGGCGAGCATCATCTGCTGCCGCCCACGGCGACACCTTTGAATCGCTGGATGCTGATGCTATTGCCGGCCGCCGGCGGACTGCTCAGTGGCTGGCTTGTCTACACCTTCGCCCCGGAGGCCGAAGGCCACGGCACCGATGCCGCCATCGACGCCTTTCACCGTCGTGGCGGTTTCATTCGTGGGCGGGTCCCCATCGTCAAGACCATCGCTTCCACCCTGACGTTGACCTCCGGCGGCAGCGGTGGGCGTGAGGGGCCCATCGCCCAGATCGGCGCCGGTTTCGGCTCTTTTCTGGCCACCCGTCTGGGTCTGACGGACCGGGACCGGCGCATCATGATGGCCGCCGGCATTGCCGCCGGCGTGGGCAGCATTTTTCGTGCCCCCCTGGCCGGGGCCCTCTTCGCCGCCGAAGTGCTTTACCGCGATCCGGAGTTCGAGTCGGACGTGATCATTCCGGCCGGCATCTCCTCGGTGGTGGCCTACTGTCTCTTTTGCCTCGTGTTCGGGTGGGGATCGCTCTTCCAGGCGCCCGCCTTCGTTTTCCGTCGGCCCCTGGAGTTGGGCCCCTACCTCGTTTTGGCGGTGGTGCTGTCCGCCACCGGGTGGTTGTATGTACGGGTGTTTTACGGGACCGCCGACCTGTTTCATCGCTGGCGGTTTCCCAATTATCTCAAGCCCGCCGTGGGCGGCTTGCTCACCGGGATGATCGGCTTTTTTCTGCCCCAGACCTTGACCTTCGGTTACGGGTACGCCCAGTTGGCCCTGTTCAGCCAGCTTTCCGTGCCGTTTCTGCTCGCTTTGGCCATCGGCAAGATTTTCACCACCGCTTTTACCATCAGCTCGGGGGGCAGCGGCGGGGTGTTCGGACCCTCGGTGGTCATCGGCGGGGCCATGGGGGGCGTGGTGGGACTGGTCTTTCACGGCTGGATGCCCAGCGTGGTGGCCGAACCGGGGGCTTTCGTGGTGGTGGGCATGGCCGGTTTTTTCACCGCCGTTTCCAACACGCCGATTTCCACCATCATCTTCGTTTCCGAGATGACCAACTCCTACGGCTTGCTGCTGCCCAGCCTCCTGGTCTGCTCGGTGGCCTACCTGATGTCGCGCAGCTTCACCATCTTTCACAACCAGGTCAAAAGCCGGATCGATTCACCGGCCCACACCGGTGAATTTTTCGTGGATATTCTGCAAGCCATCCGGGTCAAGGATCTCATGTCGAAAATGCGCCAGGTGACCCCGGTGCGCGAGTGCATGCCGTTTCGGGAGTTCAAGCAGTACTTTTCCCAGACCAAGCAGCACTACTTCCCGGTGATGAACGATCAGGGCCGCCTGGTGGGCATCTTTTCCAGCACGGACATCCGGGCCGTGCTGTTTTCCCTGGAGATCGAACACCTCGTGGTGATGCGGGACATCGCCACCAGCGACATCATCGTCACCACACCGGCCGAGGACCTCAACGCGGTGATGCAGAAATTCACCACCCGCAACATCGACAGCCTTCCCGTGGTGCAAGAAGATGACCCCGGTCACTTGATCGGCATGCTGGATCGTCGGGATGTCATCGCCGAATACAACCGTCGAGTTCAGGAACTCAAGGTCCGTTCCGGTCGTTGAAAACAAGGCCAGCCGTTGCGAAGGCTATCCCCCCGTCCTTTCGGCCACCGCGTGGCTCAGGACCACGAATTCGGCCACGGTGAGGGTTTCGGCGCGTCGCTTGGCTTCGATGCCGGCGGCCCGCAGCACCGCTTCGGCGCCGGCGGCATCCAGGGGCAGGGCGCTGCCGGAGAGGGCGTTTTTCAAAGTCTTGCGCCGCTGGCCAAAGGCGGCCTGGACCACCTTCCACAGGAAGGGCTCATCCCGGGCAGGGACATCCGGCGCCGTCTTGAAACGGATTTCCACCACGGCTGAATCGACCTTGGGCTGGGGGAAGAACCGGTCGGCGGCCACTGTAAAGAGGCGTCGCACCGTGGCGCAGTAGGCCAGCATCACGGTGAGGCGGCCGTAGTCGCGTCCTCCCGGCGGCGCCACGATGCGGTCCACCAGCTCCTTTTGGAGCATCAGCACCGCCCGGTCCACCCGATGGCGGCACTCCACCAGGCGCACCAGCACCGGCGAGGAGATATTGTAGGGCAGGTTGCCCAGCACCACGAGGCGCCGATCCGGCGGTGCCAGGGCCGCGATGTCCGTATCCAGAATCGAGGCGTGGATCGTTTCCACGCTTTGATGTCCGGCTGCCAGCAACTCGGTGCGCAGCAGGCCGAGGATTTCGGCATCGGCTTCCACTGCGATGAGGTGGGCGGCGCGGGCCGCCAGCGGGAGGGTCAAGGCGCCCAGTCCGGGGCCGATCTCCAGTACCACGTCTTGGGGGGTCACCACCGCGGCATCCACGATGCGTTGGGAAACGTCGACGGCGGTGAGAAAATTTTGTCCGAGGCGTTTTCGCGGCCGAAGGTTCCAGGCGTTCAGCAGGGTTCGCGGGTGTCTGGCCATGTTGACTTTCATCCTTATGTTTCAGTACTCATGCACATTCATCGAACTTCGAATCAGGAGCTTGCCATCATGACCGTCTCATTGCAAACACCGTCGCCCGGCGACCGTATCGGCGGCTACCGGGTGGCCCGGGTAGAAGCGATTGCCGAACTGGCCACCACCTTCATCGCCCTGGACCACGAGGCCACCGGTGCCCGGCACATCCACCTGGCCCGGGCCGACAGCGAAAACTGTTTCAGCGTGGCTTTCAAGACCGTGCCCACCGATTCCACCGGCGTGGCGCACATTCTGGAGCACACCGTCCTGTGCGGTTCGCGCCGCTACCCGGTGCGCGATCCGTTCTTTTCCATGCTCAAACGCAGCCTGAGCACCTTCATGAATGCCTTCACCGCCTCCGATTGGACCATGTACCCTTTTGCGACCCAGAATCGCAAGGACTTCTACAACCTGCTGGACGTCTACCTCGACGCGACCTTTTTCCCGATTCTCGATCCCCTCAGCTTCAAGCAGGAGGGCCACCGGCTGGAACTGGCGCCCACCGAGGACGGAAAGCCTCAACTGGTGTACAAAGGGGTGGTCTTCAACGAGATGAAAGGCGCCATGAGCGCCCCGGACCAGATCATGGGCCGCGGCCTGCTCAACGCGCTGTACCCGGATACCACCTACGCCCATAACAGCGGGGGAGAGCCGGCCGAGATTCCGCGACTGACCCATTCGGACCTGGTGGCTTTCCATCGCCGCCACTACCACCCCAGCAACGCCTACTTTTTTACCTACGGCGACCAGCCCCTGGCCGATATCCTGGCATTCATCGAGGGCAAGGTGTTGCAAGGGGTGAGCCGTATCGATCCCGGCACCGAGGTGCCGTCCCAGCCCCGCTGGTCGGCGCCACGCCAAGCGGAGCGGCCCTATCCCCTGGCCCCGGGGGAGGACGCCCACCGCAAGTCTCAGGCCTGCCTGGCCTGGCTCACCGCCGACATCCGGGACAGCTTCGAGGTGTTGACCCTGGCGGTGTTGGAAGAGATCCTGCTGGGAAACGATGCCGCCCCCCTGCGTCGGGCCCTGATCGATTCGGGGTTGGGCAGTGCGCTCTCCGATGCCAGCGGCTTTGACGCCGAAAACCGCGACACCCTCTTCGCCTGTGGTCTGAAGGACGTGGCCGCCGATGCCCCTCCAGTGGTGGAACGGATCATCCTGGAGACCCTGGCGCGTCTGGCCGCCGAGGGCATCGATTCGGCCCTCATCGAATCTGCGGTGCACCAGATCGAGTTCCACCGCAAGGAAGTCACCAATACGCCTTATCCTTACGGGCTCAAACTGCTCTTGCAGTTTGCCGGTTGCTGGATTCACGGTGGCGACCCGCTGCGGGTGCTGCGCCTGGACGACGATCTGAGCCGCCTGCGTGACGAGATTGCCCGGGGCGGGTTTTTCGAATCCCGCCTCAAGATTCAATTTCTCGACAATCCGCACCGGGTGCGTTTCGTGCTGGCACCGGATTCGGATCTGGCAAGGCGGGAGGCCGAGCGCGAGGCGGCCGAGCTCCAGGCCCGTCTGGCCAAGCTGTCCGCGGCGGATCTGGAGAAAATCCGCCAGGACGCGGAAATCCTCCGCCAGCGCCAGGAAACCGAGGAGGACGACAGTTGCCTGCCCACGCTAGCCCTGAGCGAAATTCCACCCACGGTGACCGGGTATGCGCCGGCCGACGGGATGGGCAAAATCCCGGCCCTCTGCTACCCCCAACCCACCTCGGGCATCGTCTACTTCAGCTTGGCCGCCGGCATCGGCGCCATCGATGCCCGGCGCTTGTCCCTGCTGCCTTTTTTCTGCTATGCCGCCTCCCGCATCGGCACCCGTCTGCGGGATTACGCCGCCATGGCCAACCGCATCGACACTTACACCGGCGGGTTGTCGCTGGCGGTCCAGGCGCGGACGCGTTTTGACAGCGACCGCGGCTGCCTGCCCTTTGTCTCCCTGGGCGCCAAGTGCCTGGTGCGTAACCAGGAAACCATGTTCGAGATTCTTTCCGAGCTCCTGGGGGCCTCCGATTTTTCCGACACCGCCCACCTCAAGCGGATGCTGTTGGAATTCAAGGCCCACCAGGAAGCCATGGTGGTGCACAACGGTCACCGCCTTGCCCTGAGCCTGGCCGGCCGAGGGTTTTCCGATACGGCCGCCCTCAACGAGCTCTGGGGGGGGATTCATCAACTGCAAACCGTCAAAGCCTTGTGCCGGGATATGACGCCGGCGGTTCTGGAGACGCTGGCCGGAGACCTCGGTGAAATGGCCGGCCGCATCTTTGCTTCCGCCAACCTGCGCATGGCGTTGGTGGGCGAGGAGAAGGCGATGGGCAATGGCGCCGGCTCGGCCCTGGCCGCATTTCACGCTTCCCTGCCCCGGGGAATCGCCGCCTTCGAGCCGAGCGCATCCGCGGCGGCCACGGCCGGCTCGATTCGCGAGGGGTGGCACACCGCCACGGCGGTTTCCTTCGTGGCCAGTTGTTTTCCCACCGTGCGCCTCGGTCATCCGGACGCCCCGGTGCTCAGCGTCATCGCCAAGATCCTGCGGGCCCTGTACCTGCACCGGGAAATTCGCGAAAAAGGCGGCGCCTACGGCGGGTTTGCCCTTTACAACGCCGAAGACGGAATCTTCGGCTTCGGCTCCTACCGCGATCCTCAGATCGTTCGTACTCTGGAGGTCTACCGGGGGGCACTTGACTTTCTCCGCGAAGGCCGCTTCGACGCGGAGGATGTAAACGAGGCGGTGCTCCAGGTCGCCGGCGATATCGACAAGCCGGATCCCCCCGGTCCCGGTGCGCGCAAGGCCTTTTTCCGCCGCATCGTGGGGTTGGATGACGCCGCCCGGCTCGAATTCAAGCGCGCTCTGCTGGCCATGACCCGGGATCGGGTGATGCAAGCGGCGGGCACCTATTTTGATCCCGAGCGCCTGCGGCCATCCGTGGCGGTTATTGGTAGCCGGGAGGGACTGGAGGCGGCCAATGTCGCCATGGCCGAAGCGCCGCTGAGCCTCCATGCCATATGATTGCCAAAGGGTAGTGTCACCGAGTTTTTGCCGGCAACAAAAGGCAGGGCTCTGGAGGCCCCGGTGGTTTCAGATAGCTGAAGCAAGGCAGAATACCATTGGTGCGCTGCGTCGCCGTCGTCCGCAAGCCGTCCTGGATCCGGCGCCGGGGAAAACTCGGCGCCAAACAACATTGCTTCCTGGTGGATCTTCAGGACTGGGTCAGAGATCCAAGCTTCGCTGCTCAGGGGACAGGGCCACGATGCGGTCCACTCTTTGGAGGCCCCGGGGCAGCAGCCGTCCCCGGAGGCCGCGCTGGCCGGTAAAATCGGCCCAGTAGGCCGGTTTCAAGGTGAGAAACCGTTTGCCGGCGTGGAGGGTCAGGTGGCTGTCGGGGGCCATGACATCCAGCAGGATCATGGACTCCTTGCCCTCGCGCAGGCGCTTGGAGGGGATCTGGATGATCTTGTTGCCCTTGCCCCGGGCCAGCTCCGGCAGCTGGCGCACCGGAAAGATCAGCATCCGGCCTTCGCTGGTCACCGCCACGATCAGTTCGTGTTCGGGGTCGCTCAAGGGTACCGGGGCCAGGGGTAAGGCGCCTTTGGGGAGGGTGATCACCTGCTTGCCGCTGCGGTTCTTGCCGATCAAGTGTTCCAGGCGTCCGATGAACCCATAGCCGGCGCTGGAGGCGATGAGCAGCGGCATCTCGTCGGGTCCCATCAGCAGGTGGGGGACCCGTGCCTCGGGGGGCAGTTGCAATCGCCCGCTGATGGGTTCTCCCTGGCTGCGGGCCGAGGCCAGGCCGTGGGCTGGCAGGGTGTAGCTGCGGCCGGTGGTGTCCAGCAACACCGCCAACTGGTTACTCTTGCCGCGAGCCATGGCCTGGAATGCATCTCCGGCCCGGTAGCTCAGTTTTTCCGGATCCACCTCGTGGCCCTTGGCCGATCGGATCCACCCCTTCTGTGATAGCACCACCGTCACCGGTTCGGTCGGTTGAATCTCCACTTCTTTCATGGCCTGGGCTTCGTGCCGGGCCACCACCGGGCTGCGGCGGGGATCGCCGTACGTTTCGGCGTCTGCCTCGATTTCCCGGCGCACCAAGGTCCTCAACCGCTTTTCAGAACCCAGGGTGCGGGCCAGATCGGCCTGTTCGGCAGCCAGTTTTTTCTGCTCCCGCCGCAGCTCGATTTCCTCGATTTTCGAAAGCTGGCGCAACCGCAGCTCCAGGATAGCCTCGGCTTGGCGTTGGGTGAGGCCGAAGCGTTCCATCAAAGCCTCCCGGGGGGCATCGGCCTGGCGGATGACGGCGATGACTTCGTCGATGTTGAGGAAGGCGATATAAAACCCCTCCAGGACGTGCAAACGGTCTTCGACCTTGTCGAGGCGATGGCGCAGGCGACGGCGCACCGTTTCAATACGGAAGGTGAGCCACTGGGAAAGGATTTCGTCCAGGCGGCAGACCTGGGGGCGACCGTCCAGGCCGATGAGGTTGAAATTGACCCGGTAGGTGCGTTCCAGGTCGGTGGTGGCAAACAGGTGGCCCATGAGCTGGTCGATGTCGATGCGATTGGAACGCGGTACGATGACGATGCGGGTGGGCTCCTCATGGTCGGATTCGTCGCGTAGGTCGGCCACCAGGGGCAGCTTTTTGGCCTGCATCTGGGCGGCGATCTGCTCGATGACCCGGGCTCCGGAAACCTGGTGGGGCAGCGCGCGGATCACGATGTCGCCGTTTTCCCGCTCCCAGGCGGCCCGCATGCGAAACGAGCCGTTGCCGGTGCGGTAGAGGTCCATCAGTTCTTGGCGGGGGGTGATGATCTCGGCGGCCGTGGGCAGGTCCGGGCCATGGATGAAGGCGCACAGATCGTCGGCCGTGGCATCGGGGTGTTCCAGCAGATGGACGCAGGCGGCGGCCACTTCCCGCAGGTTGTGGGGCGGGATGTCGGTGGCCATGCCCACGGCGATGCCCGCCGCGCCGTTGAGCAGAATGTTGGGCAGCCGGGCCGGCAGGCGGCAGGGCTCGCGCAGGGTGCCGTCGAAATTGGGCTGCCAGTCCACCGTGTCCTGGCCCAACTCGGCGAGCAGCACGTCGGCGTAGGGGGTCAGGCGGGCTTCGGTGTAGCGCATGGCGGCAAAGGACTTGGGGTCGTCGGGGGAGCCCCAGTTGCCCTGGCCATCGATCAACGGATAGCGATAGGTGAAGGACTGGGCCATCAGGACCATGGCCTCATAGCAGGCGCTGTCCCCATGGGGGTGAAACTTGCCCAGCACATCACCCACGGTGCGGGCCGACTTCTTGTGCTTGGCGCTCGCCTTGAGCCCCAGTTCGCTCATGGCATAAACGATGCGCCGCTGGACCGGCTTGAGCCCGTCGCCCACATGGGGCAGGGCCCGGTCCAGGATCACGTACATGGCGTAGTCGAGGTAGGCCTTTTCGCTGAAGGCGGCCAGAGTCTGGCGTTCGATGCCGTCGAAAGCGTCGGCGGGAGTGTGCTCGGTCATCAGGAAGATCTCTGCGCTTGTTTGTTGATTAGACGAATAGGACTTATGAGACCAATAGGACCTATTGGCCCTATTTTACGCTTCCGCTGCTTCAGGCCTCTGCCACCTCGGCCAGATGTCCCTTTTTTTCCAGCCAGGTGCGCCGGTCCATAGCGCGTTTCTTGCTGAGCAGCATGTCCATGACGTGTTCATCCGCCTGGTCGCCGGCCAAAGTAAGCTGGACGAGGCGACGGGTGTCCGGCGCCATGGTGGTTTCCCGGAGCTGGATGGGGTTCATTTCGCCGAGTCCCTTGAAGCGCTGGACCTGGAGCTTGGTCCGGGGTTCCTTTACGGCCAGACGGTCCAGGATTCCCTTTTTCTCAGCCTCGTCCAGGGCATAGAAGACCTGTTTGCCCGCGTCGATGCGGTAGAGCGGCGGCATGGCCACGAACACGTGGCCCCGGCGCACCAGTGCGGGAAAATGGCGCAGGAAAAGGGCGCAAAGCAAGGTGGCGATGTGCAGCCCGTCGCTGTCGGCGTCGGCCAGGACGCAGACCTTGCCGTAGCGCAGGCCGTTCAGATCTTCCGAGGCAGGGTCCACCCCCAGGGCCGTGGCGATATCGTGAATCTCCTTGGAGGCCAGGATCGACTCCGAGGCCACTTCCCAGGTGTTGAGGATCTTGCCCCGCAGAGGCATCACCGCCTGAAAGTTGCGGTCCCTCGCTTGCTTGGCCGAGCCGCCGGCTGAGTCGCCTTCCACGAGAAACAGTTCGCAGTTCGGGGCGTCCTGGCTGACGCAGTCGGCCAGTTTCCCAGGCAGGGCCGGCCCGTTGGTAACCTTCTTGCGCACCACCTGCTTGCTGGCCCGTAGCCGTTTCTGGGCGTGGCTCAAGGCCAGGGCCGCAATCTGTTCCGCCGCGTCGGTGTGCTGGTTGAGCCAGAGACTGAAACCGTCTTTCACCGCGCCGGTGACGAAGGCGGCCGCCTGGCGCGAGGAGAGCCGCTCCTTGGTCTGACCGGAAAACTGCGGGTCTTGCATCTTGACCGACAGCACGTAGCAACACTGTTCCCAGACATCGTCCGGGGCCAGGCGCACCCCACGGGGAATCAGCTTGCGAAACTCGCAAAATTCCCGGATCGAAGCCAATAGACCGCTGCGAAATCCGTTGACATGGGTGCCGCCCAGCGGCGTGGGAATAAGGTTGACGTAGCTCTCGTCGACCGTTTCACCCCCTTCGGTGAGCCAGGTAACGGCCCAGTGAACCATTTCCGTTTCGCCTTCGGCGCTGCCCACGAAGGGGATTTCCGGTACGATAGGTCGATTGGCCAGACTCTCGGCGAGGTAGTCGCGTAAGCCGTCCTCGTAATACCACTCGGTTTCGTCGTTGTTGACCCGATCGATGAAACGCAGCCGCAGCCCGGGACACAGGACCGCCTTGGCCCGTAGCACGTGGCGCAGCCGCGGGACGGAAAACCGCGGGCTGTCGAAGTACTTGGGATTGGGCCAGAAGTGGATCGTCGTGCCGGTGTTCCGCTGGCCCACCGAACCGGTCTCGCTGAGCGGATCAGCGAGGTCGCCATCGGCGAAGGCGATGGCGTAGCGTTTTCCTTCGCGACGGATCTCCACCTCCAGGCGACTGCTCAAGGCATTGACCACCGATACGCCCACCCCGTGGAGCCCGCCGGAGAAAAAATAGTTCTTGGCGGAAAACTTGGCTCCGGCGTGGAGCCGGGTCATGATGAGCTCCACTCCGCAGATGCCTTCCTCGGGGTGGATGTCCACCGGCATGCCCCGGCCGTCGTCGCGAACCTCCAGGGACTGGTCCTGGTGGAGGATGACCTCGATCTGCTTGGCGAATCCGGCGATGGCCTCGTCGACGCTGTTGTCCACCACCTCCTGGCCCAGGTGGTTGGGCCGGGTGGTGTCGGTGTACATGCCGGGACGGCGGCGCACCGGCTCCAGGCCGCTGAGGACCTCGATGGATTCGGCGTTGTAGGGGGTCTGGTTGGGGTTGGGCCGCATGGCTGCTTCAGTCACCTTTCGTTTGCATCAATCCCCGCAGGGCTGAGGCACCATAGCGCATCGGCGGAAATTTGCAACCGGTGCCGATGGCGTGATGAAGCAGGTTTTATCGTCGTCGTGCGGCCTGAGACAAGAGGTAAACCAAGATAAGAAGGGTGCATCCTTCCCTTTTTAACCTGCCAATGATTATCGGTTCGATAGAGACAAAACTTTAGTGCACTTGTGACTTGGGGCAAAGGGAAGCGGCGGGCTTGTCAGGTGGAGGTCGGTGATTTGCCCAGGTAGGCGGCCAATACGTCGGGGTGACGCTGAATTTCCCGGGGTGTGCCTTGGGCCAGGAGCCGGCCGTGGTCCAGTACCACGATCCGGTCGCATACCCGCATGGTCAACCCCATGTCATGCTCCACCATCAAGATGGTGATGCCCTGGTCACGGATCCGGTCGATCAGATCCCCGAGGTGGTCCGATTCCACCCGGTTGAGCCCGGCGGCCGGTTCGTCCAGCAGCAGCACTCGCGGTTCGGCGGCCAGAGCCCGGGCGATTTCCAGCAACCGCTGCCAACCGAAAGGAAGATCCTGGCTGGGGCTGTCGGCCTGGTCGGCGAGCCCCACGAAGGCGAGCAACTCAAGGGCTTTTTCCCTTGCCTCACGTTCTTCCCGTTTCACGCCGGCATGTCGGATCAACGCTCCCCAGAAGCCGCAACGGGTGCGCACGTGGCGGCCCACCAGCACGTTTTCCAGGACGCTCATGGACCCGAACAGCTCCACGTTTTGAAAGGTGCGGGCGATTCCGAGGGCCACCAGTTCGTGGCCGGGGCGGCCCTGGATCGGTTTCCCATCAAAATGGATGTCCCCGGCGTCGGGCTTCAGCGCGCCGGAAACAAGGTTGAAAAGAGTGGTCTTGCCGGCGCCGTTGGGGCCGATGAGCCCCTGAATCCGGCCGAAACCCACCTCGAAGGAAATCTCCGTGAGGGCCCTCACCCCGCCGAAGGCCTTGGAAACCTGCTCAAGGTGCAACAGGGGGGGCGGGTTGGGCTGATTGTCGCTTGAAGCGTGCATAGGCATCGATCAATCCCCGGGTGAGCCCTTGGGGCATGAAGATCATGACGGTGATGAGAATCAACCCGTAAACGATCATTTCGAAATCGGCGAAGGCGTGGAGCCACTCGGGCAGCAGGGTGAGCAGGGCCGCGCCGAAGACGGCGCCCCAGATGCTGGCCATGCCCCCGATGACCACCATCGTCACCAGTTTCACCGACATCATGAATCCGAAGGATTCCGGGCTGATGAAAGAGATGAAATGGGCGTAGAGAAAACCGGCCAAGGCGGCCAGCACCGCGCTGTAGACGAAGATTTGCAACTTGTAGCCATGGGTGTTGACCCCCACGGCCCGGGCGGCGTTTTCGCTGTCATGGATCGCCCGGAGGGCCCGGCCCACCCGGGAGTCGATGAGCCGCCGGCTCAGGACCATGGCGGCCAGGACGATGGCCCAGACAAGATAAAAATAGGCCCGGGGTTCATACAGTGGCAGCGGGCCGAGGGAAAGGGGCGGAATGCCCACCAGCCCCGAGGCGCCGCCGGTGAGGGAGGCCCATTCGCGAAAAAGGATGAAGACGATCATGCCGAAGCCCAGGGTTCCCATGCCGAGATAGTAGCCGGACAGCCGCAGGGTCGGCAACCCCACCACGTACGCCACCGCGGCGGCCAGGGCCAGGGCCGCCGGCAGGGCCAGCCAGGGAGACAGTTGCCAGTGGGCGGTCAACACCCCCGAGGTGTAGGCGCCCAGGCCGTAAAATGCGGCATGGCCCAGGGAGATCTGGCCGGCGTAGCCCATGAGCAGGTTGAGGCCCAGGGCCAGCAGGGTGTTGATGCCGATGAAGATCAACACTTGCAGGTGGTAGGTGTTGGTCACCAGCAGGCCGGCGACGGCGACCAGGACGGTAAAGAGGCTATATGGAATGTGACGGTGCACGAAAACCGGAATCCGTCCTTTGATGGGTGGCAGCGAATCAGATGCTCATGTCCGGCCCGGGGGGCCCGAATCATGAAAATGCAAATCATGATACGTCAGGCGAACCGGCCACGTCAATCATTGCCGGGACATCTTTGCCGAAGGGGATTTCAGCTCAGATGAGAAAACGGCGGACTTCGGACGGCGAAAGCGGCCACACGGTGATCATCCGGGACCCGTGGGATCCCTCGATTCGGACGATGGTTTCCCGGTCTCCGGGTGCCTTGCTGTAGCCGGCGGCGATGGCGCCGGCCAACGCGACCATTTCCGCTGAAGCATTGCCGGGCGCCAGCGTCAGGGGTCCGGGAAAGCCCTGGACGCGAATTTCCAGATCCCGCGTTGGATCCACCGTGGCTTCAAGCTGTTCGTTTTCGATCCGTGTCCGGCCCACCACGATCTTGGTGTGGGCATCCAGGCGAAAGTGACGGCCTGTCTTGAGTCGTTCCAAGTCCTGGCGGAGCGGTTGGGCCTCGTGGGCCAACAAGTCGCGCAGGCGGTCGGCGTAGCCTTTGTCGGTGAGCAGGCAACCGCCGGCCGGGGCCGGGTAGTCGGTGATGCCGTAGTGGCGGGCCAGGGCGATCTGGGGTTTGCGGCTCCGTCCGCGGATGTCCAGCAACCGGGCGCGGTCCACGAGTCCCTGTTGCTCAATCGTTGTCTCCGGCAACCCCAGGGCGCTGAGGGGGCGGAGGATGTAGCCGCGCAGGCCGCTGTTCTTTTCCACGTAGCGCATGGCGTTGCGGGTTTGGCTCATCGGGCGTTGGCCCAGGACCTCGCCGCTGAAAACGAAATCAAAGCCCTCGGTGGCCATCATTTCGCCGGCCAGCCGAAACATCAGTGCGTGGCAGTCCAGGCAGGGATTCATGTGTCGACCGTAGCCACAGGGCGGGTTGCGCAGCATGTCGAGGTAAACCGGGGTGATGTCGCGGGCCGTGAATGGTATTTGAAGCGCAGCCGCAGCCTGTCGGGCGCGGTGAGCGTTGAAAAACGGGGTTTCGAAGCACACCCAGTGCACCTCGATGTCCTGGTCCCGCAACACCAGTGCCGCCAGCATGCTGTCCAAGCCACCGGAGGCCAGTCCCAGGGCCCGCAAAGGGCGGGTCGTATCGATGCTCGTTGCCGTCATACTCATCGGTGATGTGGATTTCGGGTCAGGTCAACAACCTGGGTTGAACTTGTCGGCTGCTTCAAGGTGCGGCCAACCTAAGGTTCCCTGGCAGGGCTGTCAAGGCCATTCCCGGACGGTCCGGGCATGACCCCGTCAAGGGAGAAAGCCCCTTGCTTTTTTTCAGGTGGGGCCCCTTGTCGCAACCCGCCGCGCGCATTCAAGGCGGAACTCAGGGGGGATGAACCGGGGCGAGTCCAAAATTAAGCTTGACTAGGGCAGAAAATCATTGTTATTCATCTCATTAATAAAAATTGAAAAATGAATTGAATTCATAAACCGGTGCTGGACCTTTTTCCCGGGTAATCGAAACGGCCGACGTCATCATGAACACTTTGACCGTATCGGATGTGACCCTCGCTTTCGGTGGGCTCAATGCTTTGACAAATGTCAACCTGGAGATCCAGCCAGGTCTGATCACTTCCGTCATCGGTCCCAACGGGGCAGGCAAGACCAGTCTGCTCAACTGCATTTCGGGCTTTTACAATCCCACCAGCGGCGAAATCTTTTATGGCGAGGCGCGGCTCACCCGTGCCTCGCCCCATCAGGTCACCAAGCGGGGGATTGCCCGTGCCTTCCAGAACCTTGAGCTTTTCGGCGGTTTGACGGTTTTGGACAACCTGATGCTGGCCCGTCACCGGCACCTGGCCTACAGTTTTTTCCATGCCTTGCTGTACTGGGGCAAGGCGGCGCGGCTCGAAGCGGAAAACCGTGCTTTTGTCGAGGAGGTCATCGATTTCATGGAGCTGGAGGCTTACCGCAAGCGGGCCGTGGGGAGCCTCAGCTACGGCATTCAAAAGCGGGTGGAGGTGGCCCGGGCCTTGACCCTGGGGCCGCAACTGCTGCTGTTGGACGAACCGATGGCCGGAATGAACATCGAGGAAAAGGAAGACATGGTGCGCTTCATCCTCGACATTCAAAAAGAGCGGGAGATCACGGTGGCCTTGGTGGAGCATGACCTGGGGGTGGTGATGGACATCAGCGATCAGGTGTACGTGCTCGATTTCGGCGAACTCATCGGTGCCGGCAGCCCTCAAGCGGTGGCCACCAACCGAAAGGTTATCGAGGCCTACATCGGCGAAGACTGAAACGGGACTGCCCATGGACGACAACGACCGACTCCTCGATCTGACCATTCCCCAGTTGTTGCGGTGGCGCGTGGCCCAGACCCCGGACAAGGTCGCCCTGCGGGAAAAGGAGTTTGGCATCTGGAACCCCTACACCTGGCACGATTATTACCAGAAGGTGCAGGCGGTGGCCGCCGGTCTGATCCGCATCGGTTTTCAGCGGGAAATGAAGCTGGCCCTCATCGGCGACAACATCCCCGAACTGCTTTTCACGGCGGTGGGGACCATGGCCGCCGGTGGCATCGGGGTGGGCATTTACCAGACGAGTCTGCCCGACGAGATGGCCGATATTCTCAACGGCCTGGACGTCAGTGTGGCCTTCTGCAACGACCAGGAGCAGGTGGACAAACTGGTGGAGGTGCGCCGGCGGATTCCGGGGGTGTTTCGCGTCATCTACGAAGATCCCCGGGGCATGCGCAGCTACCGGGACGACGCCTGGTTCATGGATTTTCATCGGCTTCTCGATTTGGGCCTGGAAGCATTGGCACTGGACGGGGGGCACATCGAGGCCAGCATCGACCAGGGCCGACCGGAGGACGTCTGCTTTCTCTGTTTGACCTCCGGCACCACCGGGCAACCCAAGGGGGCCATGATGTGCCACCGCAACTACATCAACATGGGGGTGCAGATCACCAAGGTGGACCGTCTGGCCGACACCGACGAGTATCTCTCGTTTCTGCCCTTCGCCTGGATCGGTGAACAGATGAATTCCTTCGGGATCGCCATGGCCACCGGGATCACGGTGAACTTCCCCGAGTCGGTGGAAACCAGCATGGAGGACCTCAAGGAGATTGGGCCGCATTTCATCTTCGGGGCGCCACGGATCTACGAAACCATCCGCAGCCAGATCTGGCTGCGGATCGACGATGCCTATTGGTTCAACCGGGCCTGTTACCACTATTTCAGTCGGGTGGGCCAGCGGGCGGCGGGCTACCGCATGAGCGGCCGCCCCATGCCTTGGTGGCTGCGTTTCAGGGCCTGGATCGGCGATCAGCTCGTGTTCCGGCCCTTGATCAACCAGATCGGTTTTTTGCGTTTGCGCCGGGCATACACCGGGGGCGCGGCTCTGGGGCCGGACCTGTTCACCTTCTATCAGACCATGGGGGTCAACCTGAAGCAGATCTACGGTCAGACCGAGATCACCGGCATCGCTTACATGCACCGCGACGGGGACATCCGTCCGGACACGGTGGGCAAACCCCTGCCCGGCACCGAGTGCCGCATCAGCGATGCCAGCGAGATCCTCTCGCGTTCACCCTCGGTGTGTAAGGGCTACTACAAGTTGCCGGACAAGACCGAGGAATTGCTCCAGGGCGGATGGCTGCACTCCGGCGATGCGGGGTTTCTCGACAGCGACGGGCACCTGGTGGTCATCGACCGGGTCAGCGACGTGATGCACAACCGCGCCGGGGAGATGTTCAGCCCCATGTTCCTGGAAAACAAGCTCAAGTTCAGCCCCTATATCAAGGAGGCGGTGGTTTTTGGAGACCAGCGCGACTACGTGGCGGCCCTGATCAACATCGATCCCATCATCGTGGGCAAGTGGGCCGAGGACCGGGGGTTGTCGTTCACCACCTACATGGACCTGTCCCTCAAGCCCGAGGTGGCGGAGCTGATCCGGGCGGAGGTGGCGGCCTTCAACCGCAGCGTGGAAAAGCCGCATTTTCGCATCCGGCGTTTTGCCATTCTCTACAAGTTGCTGGACATGGACGACGGCGAGCTTACCAAGACGGGCAAGATCCGGCGCAAGTTCGTCCGCGAAAAATACCGCTTGCTCCACGAGACCCTCTACGACGAGACCGTGGACGTCCGCGAGGTGGAGGCCGAATTCCGCTATCAGGACGGGCAGGTCACCACCGTGCGCACCAGCATGCCGTTTTACACCCTGGCGTGGGAAGGGGGGGAAACTTGAAACTTGAAACTGGAAACTGGGGTGGGGGGCTTTGGTTTTTGGGGCGGACAGAGTCTGACGGGCCGCGCTGCGTTCCAAAAATTGATTTTGCCGTCTCGAGAGTGGATTTCCCATGACTTATTTTTTCCAACTGGTCGTCAGCGGCATCGTGGTGGGCTCCATTTATGCCCTCTCGGCGTTGGGTTTCGTCCTGATCTACAAGTCCAGCCGGGTGCTGAACATCGCCCACGGGCAGATCATCGCCGGCGGGGCCTTCATCGTCTACGCCCTGACCGTCTTCCTCGGCTTGCCCATCTACATCTCGTTTGTCGCCAGCATGGTGATCACCTTCTTTCTGGCCATGAGCGTCGAGCGCATATTTTTGCGGCGGCTCATCGGCGAGCCGATCATCTCGGTGATCATGGTGACCATCGGCTTGATGTCCATTCTCAACGGGGTCATCTACCTGACCCCCTTCGGTTCGATGAACTATTCGTTTCCCGAGTTTCTGCCCACCACGCCCATCAGCCTCGGCGGGGTGTCCATCTCCTGGACCCAGTTGATGGGGGTGGTCATCACCGCCATTCTCATCGGGGCCTTCTCCTGGTTCTTCAAGCGCTCCACCATCGGCATCAGTATGCGGGCGGTGTCCGACGACCAGTTTGCCGCCATGTCGGTGGGCATCTCGGTGCCGCGGGTGTTCGGTTTGGCCTGGGCCATGGCCGGCTTGAGCGCCGCCGCGGCCGGGGCCATCATCGGCAACATCACCGGGCTCAACTTCGAGACCCTGGGCGCCTTCGGCATCACGGTGTTTCCCGTGGTGATTCTCGGGGGCCTGGATTCGATCATCGGCGCGGTGGTGGCCGGCGTCATCATGGGGCTGATCCAGCAGTTCGCCGCCGGGTACCTGGACGGCAACTGGGGGCTCAACGGCACCGCCGACGTGCTACCGTACATCATTCTGCTGGTCATTCTGCTCTTCAAGCCCCACGGGCTTTTCGGGACCCATGAAATCGAACGGGTGTGACCCATGAGCGCCAACCGTTTTTTGGCCACCGGCAACTTTTTTACCGATTATCGCCAGGAGCAGCGGATCTTCCGCACCCACCTGGACCGGGGCATGTTCGTCGTGTTCCTCGCCTGCCTGTTCGCCTGGCCCCTGTTTTTTGAGGCCAGCAACCGCACCATGCTGGTGATCAACAACATCCTCATCGCCGTGGTGGCGGTTTACGGGTTGAACCTCGTCACCGGGTTTGCCGGACTCATCTCCATCGGCCATGCCGCTTTCGTCGGCGTGGGCGCCTACACCGTGGCCGGATTGGCCCGGGCCATCGGCGCAACCCACCCGCTCATCGTTCACTGGTGGCCGTTGATGATCCTGGCCGCCGGCGGGATGGGGGCTGTTTTCGGGGCCTTCGTGGGCCTGCCGGCCATGCGGCTCAAGCATCTGTACCTGGCCATCGCCACCTTGTCGTTCCAGATGATCTTTACCTGGACGATCAAATTCATGCCCACCTTCAACCAGGGGCAGATGATTCCCGTGGGAAGGGTGAGCTGGATCGGTGGGACGGTGGGCCGCAATAATCATTATTTCTTCTGGTATTACATGATCCTGGTGGTGGCGGTGATCTGCGGGCTGGCGGTGCGCAACCTGCTGCGATCGCGTTACGGCCGCTGCCTGGTGGCGGTGCGCGACAACGACCGGGCCGCCGATGCCATGGGCATGCACCCGGGGCTGACCAAGGTCTACGCCTTCACCCTGGCCGGCTTCTTTGCCGGCGTGGCAGGTGCCTTGCACACCTACATGTTCCGCGGCGCCGGCTTCGAGTCCTTCACTCTGCACCACTCCATCACCTACTTGGCCATGGCCATCGTGGGCGGGTTGGGAACCCTGCCCGGCAGTTTGCTCGGGCCGGCGGCGATCTACACCCTGGAACTGCAGATGGAGCACCTGTCCGAATGGTCGGGCACCTTTCTGCCCGATTCCTTCAACCTGGCCACGGCCCTGCGGCCATTGGGTTTCGGGCTGGTGATCGTGCTTTTCTTGATGTTCGAACCGCGTGGAATGGCCAACTGGTGGCGCATCTGCCGCTCGTACGTAAAACTTTGGCCGTTTCGATATTGATCGACCCGAGTCCCAGGGCGTGGCGCATGCGAAGCGGCCCGGGGCGTGGGGAACCCATCACCAAAAGGGGGGCGAGATGAAACGCAACAGTTTTGGGTACCTGGTGGTTGTGATGACGGTGGCGGCAGGATTGGCCTTCAGTGCGCCGGCCGTGGCCGGAGAGACCTACCAACTCGGGATGTCGCTGGCCATCACCGGCCCGACCTCCGATGCCGGTAATCCCTATTCCAAGGGGGTGGAAGACTACATTAATTTTGCCAACGACACCCGGATTCTCGGGGACGCCAAGATCGACTGCCCCATCCGCGACGATATGTACGAAACAGCCGTCACCAAACGCAACTTCGAGGATTTTCTGGACCAGGGGATGATTTTCTTTCTCAGCTACGCCACGGGCGCCAACCAGGCGCTGGCCCCGGACTTCACAGAGGTCCAGATCCCGGTGATCCCGGCGTCCATGGACAGTTCGCTGATGAAGGCTTCCCCGTATATTTTTCTGCCCATCGCATCGTATTCGCACCAGTACGTCGGCGTGGCTGAGTACGTGGCCACGCACCACAAAGGCCAAGGGACCGCCAAGGTGGCGGCCTTCATCCACCCCTCCGCCTTCGGGCGCGCCCCTTTGGCCGATTTCAAGGCAGCCCAGGCCGCCGGCATGAAGCTGGATCTCGTCGAGGTGGTGGAACACGGCACCGACTTGGACAACAGCGCCCTCCTGCAGCGGCTGGCCAGCAAAGGGGTCCAGTACGTGCTGTGCCAGACGGTCCAGTCCCCGGTGGCCACGCTGCTCAACGATGCCCAGCGTCTGGGCATGGCGGCCAAGACCTTTGGCGAACCGGGCAAGATCACCTTCATGGGGGCCCACTACACCGGGGGCAATGACCTTATCGCCCTGGCCGGCACGGCGGCCGAGGGATTTCACTGGACCACTTCCTATCGGGTGACCTCCGAGGAAGGCCCCTGGACCGACTGGCAGTTGGCGATGGCCAAGAAGTACGCCCGCGACGACAAGACGGCCAACTCCCACAACTACGCCTGCGGGATGATGGCGGCCCAGATCGCGGTGGAGGCGATCCGGCGCACTCGGGAGGCGGGTAAAGAGGTGACCCGTGCCACCCTCTACGACACCCTCAACCAGATGAACGGCGACAAGGCGTTCGAATCGTTGTTGGCGGTGGGGCGGATGACCTATTCGGCCACCGACCGGATGGGAGTGGACCGCGTTCAGCTTTACGTGGTCAAGGACGGCGTGTTTCGAGCGGTGGGCGAGCCGTTCAGGCTCAAGTACATGAAATAGAAAGAGCGGGCGGACCCGTCCCATGACACAGCCGGCCGGAGAATTTCCCGGAACGGCTCTTTCAACCCGTTTCCACGGAACCGTCGCGTATGGACACCCCACCCGGAAACGATCGCCTGTTGCTGGAAGTGAACAACATCGAGGTGGTCTACAATGACATCATCCAGGTGCTGCGCGGGGTGAGTCTCCAGGTGTCCGCCGGGCAGGTCGTCGCCTTGCTGGGTACCAACGGAGCCGGCAAGACCACCACCCTGCGGGCCATCAGTGGGCTGCTCAAGCCCGAAAACGGCGTGGTGAAAGACGGGTTCATCCGGTTCGAGGGCCAAGATGTCACCAATTTTCTCGGCACCGCCGTGGTGCGCCTCGGAGCGGTCATGGTGCCGGAGGGACGCCGTGTTTTCAAACACTTGACGGTGGACGAAAACATCCGTGTCGGCGCCATCACCCGCACCGACGGGGCCGGTGCCGTCCGGGCCGACCGAAGCCGCATCTATGATCTGTTTCCGCGTTTGGCCAACATCACCAACCGCCTGGCCGGTTACTGCAGCGGCGGCGAGCAGCAGATGATTGCCATCGCCCGGGCGCTGATGTCGGCGCCGCGGATGCTGATGCTCGATGAGCCCTCCCTGGGGCTGGCGCCCTTGTTGGTGCGTGAAATCTTCGATAATGTGCGCCACATCAACCAGGTGCTGGGCACCACGATTCTCGTGGTGGAGCAAAACGCCAAAATCGCACTGGACATCTCCGACTACGCCTACATCATGGAGTCCGGCAAGATCGTGCTGGAAGGGGCGTCGGCACAGTTGAAGCGCAATCCGGATGTCAAAGAATTCTACATGGGCCTCACCGAGAGCGGTGGGCGCAAGTCCTTCAAGGAAGTCAAGAGCTACAAGCGCCGCAAGCGCTGGATGTAGTCCGGGCCGGACCGAGTCGGGTGGCCAGGCGGAGGGTTGTCATGCGGATTTTGGTGGGATACAATGGCTCGGCTGAATCCAAGGCTGCCGTGCGCCTGGCCGGTGAACTGGCGGGTCCCCTGGGGGCCCGGGTTCAGGTCATGACCTCCATGGAAGGCGGATCCCGGGAGCGGCTCGAAGACATCGCCGCGGCCGAGGATCATCTGAAGGAAGCGCGCAAGATCATGGCGGAGCGTGGCGTGGATTGCGAGGTTTTTCAGTCGGTGCGGGGGCTTTCCCCGGGTGAAGACCTGGTACATTACGCCAGGCAAAAAGCCATCGACCTGATCGTCGTCGGGGTGGAAAAACGCTCCAAGGCCCAGAAGATCCTGCTCGGCTCCACTGCTCAGTACATCATTCTCAAGGCGCCCTGTCCGGTGCTGACCGTCAAGTGACCGGGCGGAAAGGAGGATCGGAGGCCCATGGGACTTTACGATTTCACCTTCTATGACTTGGTCTGCCGCAATGCGGCGCTTTTCGGTGACCGACCGGCCTGGATCGAGGTGGAGACCGGTGAGCGCACCAGCTTTTCGGCGATCAAGGCGGAAGTCGATGGCCTGGCCATGGGGCTGGCCGACCGTGGCTTGGCCCGGGGGGAACGGATCGGGGTGCTGGCCCAAAACAGTCGGGGGTATTTTCTCCTCTATGGCGCCGCCGCGGCCCTGGGCGCCATCGTGGTGCCCGTCAACTGGCGGCTCAGCGCCGAGGAAGCCTGCTTCAATCTCGCCGATACCGGGCCCATCATCCTGGCGGCCGATGCCGCTTACCAGGAGATGCTCGACGCCCACCGAGACAAGCTGCCCACGGTGCGTCATCGTTTCGGTCTGGACCGCGACGGCGCCTGGCCGGCGCTGGACACGGTGAAGGGCGACCCAAATCAGGTTTTCTCACCGCCGATGGTGAGTGGGGATGATGGCCTGGTGATCATTCATACCGCGGCCGTGGCCGGTCGTCCCCGGGGCGCCTTGCTCAGCCACGCCAACCTGCTGTGCGCCGACCTCCATTGGCAGTACCGGATGCAAATCGATGCCGGGGACGTGCATCTGAGCGTGCTACCGCTGTTTCACGTGGGGGGGCTGTTTCTGACGGCCAGCAGTTTCCACGCCGGAGCGCTGAACGTCAACCTGCGCCGGTTCGACGCCGCCGTCGCAGCCGAGGCCATCGAACGTCACAAGGCGACGCTGATGTTCGATTTCGCCCCGGTCCTGGGCAACATCCTCGATGTGCCGGGGCGGGACCTGGGCAGCCTGCGGGCGGTGACCGGGCTGGATTCACCCGAGACCATCGAGCGCTATCAAGCGCGTACCGGCGGTACCTTTTACACGATGTACGGACAGACCGAGACTTCCTGTATCGCCACCTACGGTCGTTACGACGACCGGCCCGGGGCGGCCGGGAGGCCCATCGCCCTGGCGGATGTGCGCCTGGTGGACGACCACGACCGGCCGGTGACACTGGGGGAGGTGGGCGAAATCGCCATGCGTGGCCCCATGGTCTTCAAGGGCTACTGGAATCTGCCCGCAGACAACGCCCATACCTTCCGTGACGGCTGGCACCACACCGGGGATCTGGGCCGTTTCGATGCGGACGGGTTTCTCTGGTACGCCGGGCGCAAGGCGGACAAGGAGCTGATCAAGCCCGGAGGAGAAAACGTTTATCCGGCGGAGGTGGAAAAAGCGATTCTGGCGCATCCGGCCGTCGCCGAGACGGTGGTCTTCGGGGTGCCGGACCCCAAGTGGAAAGAGGGGATCAAGGCGGTCTGCCTGCTGGCGCCGGGGCAAACCTTGACTGCCGCCGAGCTGATTGATTTTGTCGGCGGCAAGATTGCGCGCTACAAGAAACCCCAGTATGTCGAGTTCGTGGCGGACCTGCCGCGGGACAAGGACGGCAGGCCCGACCGCCTGCAGGTCAAGACGCGTTACGGAGGGCCGCAAAAATAGGTTCCGTTGCCGGTCCGAGGCGCTTCGGGCCATCCAAAGGAGGAAACATGGTGCGCACTGAAATTTCACTGTTTCTCAAGAACGCGCCGGGAGAACTGGCGCGCCTGGCGGCGATGCTCGGCGATGCCGGTATCAATATCGACGCCCTGACCATCCAGGATGCCTCCAACTACGTGCGCGAATTGTTTCAGGCCCGGGGCAAGTCGCTCAAACGCATCGCCTCGGCGGCCAGTTACAATTCCATGCGCAAGGATTCGGCCGATTTCGCCCTCATCCGTTTCCTGCCCGCCGATGGCACCATCAACAAGGCCATCGATCTGCTGTCCAGGAGCGATTATGTTTTCGATATCATGCCGGTAATCGCCGTGGAACTGGAAAACCGGCCCGGCGAGCTGGCCCGCATCGCCGGCCGCTTCGGCGAGGAGGGCATCAACATCAACTATGTGTACGGCTCGGTTTCCGGGCCGGATGCCAAGTGCCTCTTCGTTTTCTGCCCCGAAGACATCGACCATGCGGCGGCCATCTTCAAGGAAGAATGAGCCGCGTGTTCAGCGCTTGTCTCTGAAGACATGGTTGGCGATGACGATGCGCTGGATCTCGCTGGTGCCCTCGTAGATGGTAAACACCCGGGCGTCCCGGTAGAAGCGTTCCACGGGATAATCCTTGGTATAGCCGTAGCCGCCGTGGATCTGGATCGCCTGGGCGGTGACCCGCTGCACCATCTCCGAAGCGAACAGCTTGGCCATGGAGGCCTGTTGGGTGTAGGGCTCGCCGCAATCTTTCATCCGGGCCGCCGATAGCACCAGTTGACGGGCTGCTTCGATTTCGGTGGCCATGTCGGCGATCATCCAACGCAGTCCCTGAAACTTGGAGATGGACTGGCCGAACTGTTCGCGTTCCTTGGCGTATTTCACCGCCGCCTCCAGGGAGGCCCGGGCCACCCCCACCGACTGGGCGCCGATGCCGATGCGCCCGCTGTCCAACCCGGCCATGGCAATGGCAAATCCCTGCCCTTCGGTGCCGAGGAGGTTCTCCGCCGGCACGCGGCAGTCTTCGAAAATCAAGTCGGCGGTGTCCGAGCCCCTCAGCCCCATCTTGTCTTCGATGTGCCCCACGGCCAGTCCCGGGCGTCCCTTCTCCACGATGAAGGCGCTGATCCCCTTGTGGCGCTGGGACTCGTCGGTCTTGGCGGTGACGATGACCACCGACGAGTTTTTGCCCGAGGTAATGAACCTTTTGGTGCCGTTGATGATGTAGTCGTTTCCGTCGCGCACCGCGGTGGTGGTCTGGCGTACCGGGTCGCTGCCGGCGGACGGCTCGGTGAGACAGAAGGCGCCGATGATCTCGCCGGCGGCCAGCGGGCGAAGGTATTTTTCCTTCTGGGCCTCGTTACCGAACCGGTAGAGGCTTTCGCAGACGATGGAGTTTTGCACCGACATCACCACCGCCGTGGAGGCGCAGGCAGCGGCGATTTCCATCAGGGCCAGCACGTAGCTGACGCAGTCGGCGCCCGCGCCGTCGTAGCGGTCGGGGATCATCATTCCCATCAAGCCCAGCTCGCCCATCTGGCGGAAGTTTTCGGCGGGAAATTCCTTGGTCCGATCCCGCTCGGCCGCCGTGGGCTGGACCACCTTGCGGGCGAATTCGCGGACCATGGATTGGACCATCAACTGTTCGTCGGTCAACATGGAACTCATGGATGTCTCCTTGCGCGGCGGCAGATGCTACGGGTTGTAGATCACCACGATCAACAGGGCTTCCTCATCGCCGATATTGCGCAGCATGTGCCGGATGCCGGAATTGAAGTGCAGTGATTCCCCGGGGCCGAGCCGGTTGACATGATCTCCCACCGAAACCTCCACATGTCCCGAGAGCACGTAATCGAACTCCTCGCCCTCGTGCTGGTAGCCGACCCCCTTGTGATCCTGGCCGGCGGGGATGGTGACCCGGAAGGCTTTGAGGTGCTTGTTCTCGGCGCCGGGGGTCAAGGTTTCGTAGGCGTAGTTGTCCGTGCGCTGGGTGTAGGCCTTGATGCGTTCGGAAAGCTTGGACTCCTCTTCCTTGAGCAGCAGGGCCGAGTCCACTTCCAAGGCCCGGGCCAACTGCAACAGGGCGCCCACCGGCGGGATGGCCTTGCCGGCCTCGATCTCCTTGATGTAGCCGGTGGAAAAACCGGTGTCGTTGGCCAGCCGATCCAGGGTAATCTTCTTGCCGGTGCGCGCCTTCTTGATCTTGGCGCCGAGTGTTACGCCGCTTTTGGCCGCGGCGGTTTGCCCTTGCTTGCGAGCCATTGGTCTTCTCCTTCTTCGGCCGGCAAATGGTTTTATCGATAGGTCGCGCCGAAAAAATGACCCGAAACCCAGCATCCTGCCTCAACTGTTTCGGATTTCGGGCTTCGCGTTTGTCCTTTTCAGTAGGTATAAAAACCCCGACCGGTCTTGCGTCCCAGCCAGCCGGCCTCTACGTATTTACGCAGCAGGGGGCAGGGACGGTATTTGCTGTCCTTGAACCCGTCATAGAGGGTTTCCATGATGGCCAGGCAGGTATCGAGACCGATGAGGTCGGCCAGGGCCAGGGGGCCCATGGGGTGGTTCATGCCCAGCTTCATCACCGTGTCGATGGCCTCGGCCGTACCGACACCGTGATAGAGGCAATAGACCGCTTCGTTGATCATCGGCAGCAGGATCCGGTTGGCGATGAAGCCGGGGTAGTCGCTCGCCTCGGCGGGGGTCTTGCCGAAACGCTGCGCCAGATCCCAGGTGGCCTTGAAGGTCTCGTCGGAGGTGGCCAAACCGCGGATCACTTCCACCAGCTTCATCACCGGCACCGGGTTCATGAAGTGCATCCCGATGACCTTCTCGGGGCGTTTGGTCTGGGCGGCAATGCGGCCGATGGGGATCGAGGAGGTGTTGGTGGCCAGGATGGCGTGGGGGCCACAGAGGGCGTCCAGGTCCTTGAAAAGCTGGAACTTGATGCTCTGATTCTCCGTGGCCGCCTCCACCACGAAGTCGGCCGGGGCGAAGTTTTTCAGATCCACGCTGGTCTGGATGCGGCCGAGGATGGCGTCCCTGTCCGCCGCCGGCAGCTTTCCCTTTTCCACCTGCCGGCCCAGGTTCTTTTCGATGGTGGCCATGCCCCGGGCGACGAACTCGTCCTTGATGTCGTGCATGATCACGTTGAGACCGCTGGCGGCGGCCACCTGGGCGATGCCGTTGCCCATCTGCCCGGCGCCGATGACGCCAAAGGTGTTGATTTGCATGGTTCCTCCTTTGGGAAGTGAATGGGGCCTATAGGACTTAGAAGTGAATAGGACTCATAGGACGTATAGCTTTTTTGTTGTCCGACGAGTCCGACAAAGCCGTTTTTTACCGTTTCACCACCAGGGCCACCGCCTCGCCGCCGCCCAGGCAGAGGGAGGCCAGGCCGGTTTTGGCATCCCGGCGGGCCATTTCGTAAAGGAGCGTCACCAGCACCCGGGCGCCGCTGGCACCGATGGGATGGCCCAACGCCACGGCACCGCCGTTGACGTTGACGATGCCCGGATCCAGTTGCAGCTCACGCAACACCGCCACGGTGGAGCCGCTGAAGGCCTCGTTGATCTCATAGAGGTCGACGTCGCCCAAACCGATGCCTTCCTTCTTCAGGCATTTGGGAACGGTCCAAATCGGCGCCACCAGGACATACTTCATGTCGATGGACGCCGATGCCTGGGCGCCCACCGTGGCCAGAATCGGGCAACCCAGGGCTTCGGCCCGTTTTCTGGACATCACCACCGTGGCCGCGGCACCGTCGCTGATGATCGAGCTGTTGCCCGCCGTGCCCATGCCGCCTTTCTGGAAGGCGCCGGGCATTTTGGCCAGGCTTTCGTACGGGGTCGGCCGGGGGCATTCGTCGCGCTGGAAAATCACCGGATCCCCTTTGCGCTGGGGGACGCTCACCGGCAGAATCTCATCGTCGAAACGGCCGGCATCTCGGGCCGCCACGGCCCGCCGGTAGCTCTCCTCGGCATAGCGGTCCTGGTCTTCGCGGGTCACGTGGTAGCGTTCGGAGCACAGCTCGTTGGAGATGCCCATGTGAAAATCGTTCACCACGTCCCAGAGCCCGTCGTGGACCATGTGGTCCTGGATTTTGCCCGGCCCCATGCGGTAGCCGAAGCGGGCCTTCTCCAGGTAGTAGGGCGCCAGGCTCATGTTTTCCATGCCGCCGGCCACCACGATCTCGGCATCGCCGGCCTGGATTGCCTGGGAGGCCAGCATCACCGCCTTGAGCCCGGAGCCGCAGACCTTGTTGATGGTCAGACACTCCGCCTCCCAGGGCAGCCCGGCCTTAACCGCCGCCTGTTTGGCCGGGTTCTGGCCGTAGCTGCACGGCAGCACCTGGCCCATGATCACCTCGTCCACCAGCTTGCCTTCGATGCCGGCCCGCCGAACCGCTTCGGCGATGACCTGGCCGCCGAGGTCCGTGGCGCCGATGGTGGAGATGGCGCCGTTGAAATTGCCCAACGCCGTGCGCACCGCACTGCAGATCACCACTTCGTTCATCGTTGTCTCCTTTTCATCCGGGCTGACCCCCGGATGAATTTCAGATTCCAAGTCCCAGATTTGAAATTACATGTTCCGCCGATACTTGCCGCCCACCGCGTACAGGGCATTGGTAATCTGGCCCAGGCTGCATGAGCGCACCGTCCGCATCAGTTCGGCGAAGATGTTGCCGCCGGTGAGGGACACGTGCTGCAGACGCGCCAAGGCGTCGGGGGCTTCCTCGGCATGGCGCTGCTGGAACTCGGCCAGGCGCCGTAGCTGGGATTCCTTCTCCTCCTCGGTGGCCCGGGCCAGTTCGATACAGCCGAAACCGCCTTCGCTGAGTTCCTGGCCGTCGGCGTGGGGATCACGGAAAGTGTTGACCCCGATGATGGGCAGCTCGCCGGTGTGCTTGAGGGTCTCGTAATAGATGGATTCGTCCTGGATCTTGCTGCGCTGGTAGCCGGTCTCCATGGCTCCCAGGACCCCGCCGCGGGCCGTGATGCGGTCGAACTCCGCCAGCACCGCTTCCTCCACCAGGTCGGTGAGCATGTCCACGATGAAAGCCCCCTGGAGGGGATTCTCGTTCTTGGCCAAGCCCCATTCGCGGTTGATGATCATCTGGATGGCCAGGGCCCGGCGCACCGATTCCTCCGTGGGGGTGGTGATGGCTTCGTCGAAGGCATTGGTGTGCAAGCTGTTGCAGTTGTCGTAGATGGCGCAGAGCGCCTGGAGGGTGGTGCGGATGTCATTGAACTGGATGTCCTGGCTGTGCAGGCTGCGGCCCGAGGTCTGGATATGGTACTTGAGCATCTGAGAACGTGGCGAGGCCTTGTACTTTTCCCGCAGGGCGATGGCCCAGATGCGGCGGGCCACCCGGCCGATGACGGTGTATTCCGGATCCATGCCGTTGGAAAAAAAGAAGGAGAAGTTGGGGCCGAAACTGTCGATGGGCATGCCCCGGGACAGGTAGTACTCCAGGTAGGTGAAGCCGTTGGCCATGGTGAAGGCCAGTTGGCTGAGCGGATTGGCGCCGGCCTCGGCGATGTGGTAGCCGGAGATGGACACCGAGTAGAAGTTGCGCACGTTGTTTTCGATAAAGTACTGCTGGATGTCGCCCATCATCTTCAGGGCGAAATCGATGGAGAAGATGCAGGTGTTCTGCCCCTGGTCCTCCTTGAGGATGTCGGCCTGCACCGTGCCGCGGACGTTGGAGAGGGCATGGTCCCGGATCTTTTCGTAGGCTTCGGCGTCCGGCCCATGGCCATGTTCGGCGGTGTAGCGCTCCACCTGCTGGTCGATGGCCGTGTTGAGAAACATCGCCAGCATGATCGGCGCCGGCCCGTTGATGGTCATGGACACCGAGGTGTTGGGGGCGCAGAGGTCAAATCCGTCGTAGAGTGTCCGGACATCGTCCAGGGTGCAGACGCTCACGCCGCTGTTGCCGATCTTGCCGTAGATGTCCGGCCGGCGGTCCGGGTCGTAGCCGTAGAGGGTCACCGAGTCGAAGGCCGTGGAGAGGCGCTTGGCCTCGCTGGCCGCCGACAGCAGCTTGAAACGCCGGTTGGTGCGCGCCGGGTCCCCTTCGCCGGCGAACATCCGGGTGGGATCCTCGCCGACCCGCTTGAGGGGAAAGACGCCGGCGGTGTAAGGGAAATAACCCGGCAGGTTCTCCCGTCGCATCCAGCGGTAGATTTCTCCCGGATCGGTGAACCCGGGCAGCACGATCTTGGGAATCTTGCTGCGGGAGAGCGATTCGGTGTACAGCGGCACTCGGATCTCCCGGCCGCGCACTTCGTAGACCAGCTCGTCTCCGCCGTAATCGCGCTGAAACCCCTGGAACTGGGCAAGCAGGTCCTTGGCCGGCGTTGGGCCCAACGCTTCGTCGGCCTTGGCCATTTCTTCCCTGAGCCGGGCCAGCAGCGCATCGGTATCCCCTTCGAGGTCGGCCTCGATGCGCTTGATGGATTCTTCCAGGTGCCAGCGGGCCCGGATCATCTCGGCCGTTTCGTCGGTTTCCCGGTGGTAGTTGCGCACCGTTTCGGAAATCTCTGAAAGGTAACGGGTGCGCTCGGGGGGGATGATGATCGTCTTGGAGGTGGAGGTGCGGGTTTGGGGCCGTGGCAGACGGCTTTCGAAGTGAACGCCGGTCTTTTCGGCGATGCAATCCAGCAAGTGGTGGTAGTAGGCGGTTACCCCGTCATCGTTGAACTTGGAGGCGATGGTGCCGAAAACCGGCATATCCTCGGCCTGCTTGTCCCAGGCTTCATGGTTGCGCTGGATCTGTTTGCGCACGTCGCGCACCGCGTCTTCGGCGCCGCGTTTTTCGTACTTGTTCACCACCACGATGTCGGCGAAGTCCAGCATGTCGATTTTTTCCAGCTGGCTGGCGGCGCCGAATTCGGCCGTCATCACGTAGATCGACAGGTCCACCAGATCCACGATGTGGCTGTCGCCCTGGCCGATGCCGGCGGTTTCCGCGATGACCAGATCGAAACCGGCGGCCCGGGCCACGGCGATGGCGTCCACCAGCGATTCTGGAATTTCGGTGTGGCTGCGCCGGGTCGCCAGGGACCGCATGTAGACCCGCTTGCTGTCGATGGCGTTCATCCGGATGCGGTCGCCCAGCAACGCCCCGCCGGTTTTTCGGCGCGACGGGTCGGCGCTGATCAGGGCCACGTGGATATCCGGTTGATCGTGGAGTAGGCGCTGAATCACTTCGTCGGTGAGCGAGGATTTGCCGGAGCCGCCCGTGCCGGTGATCCCCAACACCGGTACGCGCCGCTGGGCGATTCTCTGCTTCAGCTCGGCGCGCAGCATGGCCAGGTGCCCGTTTTCCATGGCCTTGGCCTGTTCGACGGCGGTGATGAGGTTGGCCACCCGCAGCTTGTTTTCCGGGTTGATACCGGACAGATCGAAACTCTGCTCGCTGATACGGGAAAAATCCATCTGCTGGATCATGTGGTTGATGATCCCTTGCAGTCCCCATCGGGCGCCGTCCTCCGGAGAGTAGATCTTGGTGACCCCGTAGCTTTCCAGCTCGCGGATTTCTTCCGGGACGATCACGCCGCCACCGCCGCCGAACACCTTGATGTGGTCGGCGCCGCTGTCCCGCAGCAGGTCGATCATGTATTTGAAATACTCCATGTGGCCGCCCTGGTAGCTTGAGACGGCGATGCCCTGGACATCCTCCTCGATGGCCGCATCCACGATTTCCTGGACCGAACGGTTGTGGCCGAGGTGGATCACCTCGGCGCCGGTGCTCTGAAGGATGCGCCGGAAGATGTTGATAGATGCGTCGTGGCCGTCGAACAACGAGGTGGCCGTGACGACCCTGACATTGTTGACCGATTGATAAGCTTGGACCTCGGCACTCATTGCCCCCTCCTCCTTCTGGTCAGGCCGACCGGCCCCGGGTGGCCTTGCGGCCTCGTTTGGCTTTGTCGGCGGGTTTGGTCGTGGTTGGTCAAGGACACTGTCCCTTTTCGGCCTGCCGTGCTCATCCGCCCAGCAAACCCAGGATAAAGCCGGTTTGAAGTGTGATGTAATCCTCGATGCTGTAGTGCCGGGCCAGAAACCAACGGCGAAAGGTCCACATGTGGCCCAGCACGGTGATGTTGTGGGCGACGAGCTCGATGGACTCCTCGGTGAGTTTGGGCAGGTCGCCGTGGGCGATGAGACGCGCCAGGGCGTTGACGAACAACCCTGTCAGGCGCACCTCGTTTTCCAGCACCCGCTTGCGCCAGTGGGGCGGCAGGCTCTGGGTTTCCTGGTAGATCAGCAGGATGTGGTCGTTCATGCGGTGGCAGACGGTGAAGTACTCGTGGATCATGGCCGCCAGCGCATCGCGGCCCCGTTCGTGACGTTGCAGGGCGTCATTGACGCATCGCTCGACCTCCTGGTGGATCGCCTCGCAGACGAGGTAGAGGACATCTTCCTTGCTGCGAACGTACTCGTAGAGCAGACCGATGGAAAATCCGGTGGCGGCGGCAATTTGACGGGTGGTGGTCTTATGGAAGCCTTTTTCGATGAACAACGGTACGGCCGCATCGACGATTTGGCGACGACGGCGCGCGACGAGTTCGGGGTTTTTGACCTGGGTCTCGATGTCCCTTTTGGACGCCGTTGCAGTGGGCATGGGGGCTCCCGAAAAGCATGGGGTGAAATTCGGCGCGGCAATTATGAACGAGCGCTCAGTCACACTAATGCCAGCCATTTTTGGATGTCAAGAATTTTTTTCAGCAGATGAATTGCGGTTGTCAAACAGGTCTGATTTTTTTAATGATAGCAAGTCTCCAGGCAGCCCTTGACCCGGATGGCCCCGGCAGAAACAAAGATCCCGGGGAGGCGGATTCAACGGAGGGAATGGCCATGCATCATGTCGCCGTCGCCAAGGTACTAGAACGCTCCGAACCGTTCGACATTCTCGATGCCGCCCACAGAGAGCGTTTGGCCGGGGCAGCCAAGGTGGAAACCTGGCCGATGCACCAGTATGTCTTTCGCCAAGGGCAACCGAGCCTGGGGCGACTTTTCGTTGTTGCCGAGGGATTGGTGGAAATTACCGTGGCCGCCGAAAACGGCGTCGAGTCGGTGGTCGGCCTGCGCCGTCCCTACGACTTTTTCGGGGAGACGGTGGTGCTGTCGGAGCAATACTATCCGGCTTCGGCCCGGGTGCGTCAGCCGCTGACCGCCGTGTGCATCGAACGGCGGGATCTGGAGCGGCTCATTCATGCCGACGTGGCGCTGGCCGGTTTTTTTACCGCCCTGCTCGCCGAACGGATGCGGCTGCTCTTTGCCGATCTATCCACGTCCCGCGCCGGTGAGGCATACACCTGTGTGGCCGAGCCTCTGTTCAGGCGCCGGGTGGGGGACCTGATGTCTAGCCCGGTGGTCACCTGTGGCGTCGATGATCCGGTCACCGAGGCGGCGAGGACCATGAGCGACCATGATTTCGGCGCGCTGGTGGTGATCGGTCGCGACGGCCGGGCCTGCGGCATGCTGTCGGCCCGGCATTTGGTGCGGCACCTGGTGGCCGACCGACGCTATCCGGTGGATCAATGCCGGGTGGGCCAGGTGTGCAGCCGTCAGTTGGTGACCGTGGGACCGGAAACCTACCTGGGCCAAGCGTTGGTCACCCTGTTGCGCCATGACGTGGAACAGACGCTGGTGGTGGACCGGCAGCAGCCCGTGGGGCTGGTGACCCTCACCGATCTGGTGCGCAGCCGCAGCACCGGTCACTTGCTGTTGGCCCACGATATCGAGTCCCAGCAGAGTGTCGCCCAACTGGTGCAAACCGGCCATGCGGTGGACCGGGTATTGGGAACCCTGCTGGAGGAGCAGGCCACGGTCACCGACATCCTTGAAGTAATGAGCACCCTCCACGAGCGGCTCACGCGGCGGGTCATCGCCTTGGCCGAAGAGCGGATGCGTCGCGAGGGTTACGGGGCGCCCCCGGTGGCCTACTGCTGGATTAACATGGGCAGCGCGGCACGGCGCGAACAGACGCTGCGCACCGATCAGGACAACGCCATCGTCTACGCCGATCCACCCTCCGATAAAGCCTCAGAAGCGCGGGATTACTTTCAGCGCCTGGGAGAAATCGTCGTGGCCGATCTGGAAGCCTGCGGCTTCGAGCTTTGCCCGGGCAAGGTGATGGCCAACCAGCCCGACTGGTGCCGATCGCTGTCCCAATGGACCGGGGCGGTGGCCGAATGGGTGGGCTCATCCACCCCGGAACATGTGCGCCGGTTAACCATTCTGCTGGACTGCCGCTCGGTTCGGGGGAGCCAGACACTGGCAGAGGCCTTGTGGGAGCAGATTTTTCAAGCTTTCCGGCAATCCCTGGGCGCCAGCCACCTGCTGAGCAACGACGATCGGCAATTTTCCGCTCCGTTGAGCCTGCTGGGGTCCATCGTCACGGAAAAAAACGGCCCTCACAAGGACCAGATCAACCTGAAGACGCGGGCGTTGGTCCATATCACCAACGCCCTGCGCCTCATGGCGGTCAATCACGGCATCAGTGAGCCCTCCACCCTGGGACGGCTTCACCAGCTCGCCGAAGCCGGCGTGCTGACCGGGGACGATGCCGCCTATTACCGTGCCGCCTTTGAAACCCTGCTGCTGCTCAGGATCCGCATTGACGCCCAGCAGGCGGCCCGGGGACAAAAGCCGGATCATTACCTTGACCCAGATTCCCTGGCGCCCCGGGAGCGGCTGCTGTTCAAGGACGCCCTCTCGGCCGTGGTCCGGCTGCAGAAGCAGATTCAAAAAACCTACAGTGTCTTCTGGGTTCATTTTTTCAGCTAGCCGGAAACCGATCCGGCAAGGACGCCAGGCTGCCCATGAGCTTGATTCAACACCTCAAAAACCTGCGGGTGCGCCACAAGCTACTCTTCAGCTACGCCTTCGCCTTCATCGCGGTGCTGAGCCTCAGCAGCATGGTGATGTACGGGGTCATGCGCCAGACCATCCAGGTCAACATCGAAAGCGAGTTGACCAACTCCACCGCTGGGCTACTCAACATGGTGCGCACCGCCATGTCGGTGTCCATCAAGAATTACCTGCGGGCCGCGGCGGAAAAAAACCTTGAGATGGTTCAGCACTTCTACGGCCGCTATCAGCGCGGGGAGATGACCGAAACGGAAGCCAGGCGGATGGCCGAGGCGGTGCTGCTCGAACAGAAGATCGGCACCACCGGCTACATCGCCTGCGTCAACAGCCTCGGGACCATGGTCATCCATCCTCAGCGGTTCTGGGTGGGCCGGGACATCACCGCTCATGCCTTTGTCCGGGAGATGCTCGCCCGCAAGGAAGGCTACATCGAGTATGAGTGGAAAAATCCCGGCGAAACGGCCTACCAGCCCAAGGCCCTTTACTGCGTCTATTTCGCTCCCTGGGACTGGATCATCAACGTCTCCAGCTACCGGCGCGAGTTTTCCCAGCTGGTCAACGTGAACGATTTCCGGGACGGGGTGCTGGCAATGCACTTCGGCAAAACCGGTTACAGCTTCATCCTCAATCAGGACGGCCGGGTGATCGTGCACCCGAGCCTCGAGGGGGTCGATCTGTTGGCCCAGGGCGGCGCCCAGGAGCATCCCATCCGCACTATGCTTACCCGGAAACAGGGCAAGCTGATCTATGATTGGCGCAACCCGGAAGACCCGGAGGCCCGGACCAAGCTGGTGATCTACACCGATTTGCCCGAGTACGGATGGGTGCTGGGTTCCTCCAGTTACCTGGACGAGGTGCAGAGCCCCCTGGAAGATATCAGCCGGGTGATCATCATCACCGGCATGGCCTGCCTGGTGATTCTACTGCCGTTGACCTTCTGGATCAGCGGGTCCATCACCCAGCCGCTCAAGGCCCTCATCGACCAGATGGACCAGGCGGCCCAGGGGGATTTGTCCGGTCGGTTGCGCATCGAAAGTACCGACGAGGTGGGGCGCTTGGCGTCTTACTTCAACACCTTCATGGACCGGCTCCAGACCTACAGTTGTAGCCTGGAGACCGAAATCACCGAGCGCAAAGACGCCGAGGCGGCTCTGCGCCTCAGCGAGGAAAAGTACCGCTCGGTGATGGAGGCCACTCCGGACCCCATCATCGTGTACGACACGGAAGGTCGGGTGGCCTACCTCAATCCGGCTTTCACCCGCGTTTACGGGTGGACACCCGAGGAGTGTCTTGGTCGCCGGATGGATCACTTCGTGCCTGCCGAGACCCACGAGGAAACCCGCCAGGGCCTCGACCAGTTGCTCAGCGGCCAGGCGCTCAACAGCATCGAAACGCGACGCTTCACCAAACGGGGCAATCTCATTGAGGTGAGCATCAGCGGCGCCGTCTATCGCGACCGGGAGGGACGATTGCTGGGCAGCGTGATCATTCATCGAGACATTTCCAATCTGCGGCGGCTGGAAAAGCAGGTGATGGATATCGGTGACCGTGAGCGCCAGAACATCGGCCAGGACTTGCACGACGATCTCGGACCGCACCTCATCGGGATCGAAGGGTTGTGCACGGTGCTGCAAAAGAAGGTGGCGCAGCATTCTCCCGATGCACCGGCGCTCAGCGCCCAGATTACCGGCCTGATCAAGGAAGCCATCGGCAAAACCCGTCGTTTGGCCCGGGGCTTGTGCCCGGTGTACCTGGTGGACCATGGGCTGGAGTACTCGCTGCGGGAACTGGCGGCCAGCACCTCGGTGGTGTTTGGCATTGACTGTCGTTTCGACTGCCGGGCCGAAGTGCCGATTCGCGACAACGTTGTGGCCACCCACATCTTTCGCATCGTGCAGGAGGCGGTGCAGAATGCCGTGCGTCATGGCAAGGCCAGCTGTATCACCATTTCCCTGTGCCGGGATGAGGGGTTGGTCCGACTGGGGGTGCTGGACAACGGCATCGGGATGCAGGAAGCACGGAGTTCGGAGGGGATGGGCTTGCGGATCATGGGCTTCCGTGCCAAGATCATCCGGGCGACCTTGGATTTTGGTGAAGTCGAGGGCGGCGGATGCCGGGTCACGTTGACCCTGCCCCAGGAGATGGCCGCAGCGGCGTGAGGCGATGGACAAAAAACGGATCCTGATTGTCGAAGATCACCCGATTTTCCGCCTGGGATTGACCGAGTTGATCAATCAGGAGGAAGACCTGGAGGTGTGCGCCGGCGCCGGGGACGTGGCCAAGGCCTGGCAGGCCATCGAGGCCTTCGCGCCGGACCTGGTCATCGCCGATATTACGCTGCCCAAGGGCGACGGCATCGATTTGACCAAGGAGATCACCCGTCAGTTCAGGGGGCGTCTTCCCGTCTTGATTCTTTCCATGCATGACGCCTTTCTCTACGCCGAGCGCGCCCTTCACGCCGGCGCCCGTGGCTATATCACGAAGGAAGAGGCGATGGAGAAAGTCGTCAGTGCCGTGCGGGAGGTGCTGGCGGGGAAGATTTATCTCAACGAACAGGTCAAGGAACATATCCTCACCAACCTAGCCACCCACCCGGAAAACCGGGACAAGTCCCCCCTGGAGCGGCTCACCGACCGTGAGCTGGAAGTCTTCCGCCTCCTGAGCCAGGGGTTGAGCAGTCGTGACATCGCCCGGCGCCTCAACCTCAGTATCAAGACCATCGGTACCTACCGAGAGCGAATCAAGGAAAAGCTCAACCTCAAACACGGCACCGAGCTGGTGCGCTATGCCGTTCATTGGGCCAGTCAGGGCGACGAAGAAGCGTTCTAGACGTTGTTCCGGGCGGTCGGCTTCCTTCGGCAAGGGTAAAAGACCGAAACGGTGAGATAGATGCTGGCGGCCAACAGCACCAGGTCCCGGGCCGCGGTCCCCCAAGTCGCTGGGGCGCCGGTGATTTGGGTGGAAAAACAGCCGCAGCTCACATCCAGGCCGCGGGCGAGGTTGAAAATCAAGGCGCCGTTGAAGACGGTCAGCAGCAGGGCGCTCAAGACCGTGGTGCCCGGCAACCAGATTCCGACCACCAAAAAAAATCCCAGCAGCAGCTCCATCCAGGGCAGGACCACCGCCACCGGATTGACGGCGGCGGCCGGCAGGATCTGGTAGTTGTGCACGGCCCGGGCGAAATCTCCCGGATGCAGAATCTTATCGTAGCTGGCGTAGAGAAAGACGGCGCCGATCAGGAGGCGCAAGGCCGGCGGCAGTATCCGCCCAAAGGGGGTTTTGGCGTTGCCGGGCGCAGCGGTTTGTCCTTCGCTTGTCGCTTCTGCCCCGCCGCTGCCGGTGAAGGGAGCAGGATTGGTCTGGTCACCCATTTTGCGACGATTCCGTTTCGATGGGCAGTCCGGCCTCTCGCCACAAGGTCCATCCGTTGACAAAAATCCGTACGTCGCCGAAGCCCATGTCGGCCAGAAACCGCGCTAGTTCGTGGCTCAGCGTGCAGGTTTCACCATCGCAGTAAGTGATGATGATTCCGGCGGCATCCAGTTGATCGGCCATGTGGATGAAATCGGTCTCCGCCTGCGGCCAGGGGAGATTCAAGGCACCGCGGATGTGGCCTTCCGCGTATTGGTGTGCCGGTCGGGCGTCCAGAAACAAAATCTCGTCTTGATCGAGGTAACGGCGGGCCTCCCTCGTCTCGATTTTGGGCGGCCCGGCTCCCCCGGGCCCAGGGCTCGCCATCGCCGCCGGATCGCCCACCAGGGCCAATCCGTCGCTGCGCCACTGGTTGACCCCCAAACCGATGGCCAAGGCGAACAGGATCAGCATCGGGGTTTGCCACAACGCTTTTCTGATGTTTCGGTGCGTCAACGCCAACTTCTCCTGGATGATTCAAGTTGCCGATGGGGGGGCGACGGAACGGGTAAAACATTGACATTCTCTCCGCCCTAAAGGGCGGGAGATTCCTGCTTCGCGGAGGCTGCCCGAACTGAAAGCTTAGGTCTTACGGCCTCTCCACAGGCTGCAACGGTGTGCCCCACCGCCAGGATATTCATTGCGGCCACAAAGTCCGCGTTCTCGACAAACCCGCATTGTACGCAGGCAAACCGACTCTGGGTCTTCCGGTTTTCCCGGCTGACCAGGCCGCAGACCGGGCAGGTGCGGGACGTGTTTTGCGGAGGAACAGCGATGACCATGCCGCCCGACCAGTTTTGTTTATACTCCAATTGCCGCCTGAACTCATGCCACCCCTGGTCCAGGATGGACTTATTCAGGCCGGACTTGGCCCGGACGTTCCGGCCCGGTTCATCCAGATCGCCCTTGGCGGAAAGGCTCATGTTCCTGATCCGCAAGTCTTCCAGCCCAACAACCGCGTGGCTTTTGCTGATGGTTGTGCTGGCCTTGTGGATGAAATCGTTCCGGACGTTTGAGATTTTGATATGAATCTGACCGACTTTGGCTTTTTGCTTGCGCCGGTTATTCGAGCCCTTGGCCTTCCGGGAGAGCTTGCGCTGCTCCCTGGCCAGCCTCGCTTCCAGCTTACGAAAGCTGGAAAGCGGTTCGATGTAGGAGCCGTCCGACAGGGTGGCGAACCGTTTCACCCCCATGTCTATCCCGATGGCGGACCTGGACGGATGGACCGGCTGGCCGATCTCCGTTTCCACCTGGACGGAGGCGAACCAGTGCTCACCCTGCCTGGAAACAGTGATGTTTTTTGGCAAACCCTCGATGTCGCGGCTTTTGAAAAACCGTACCCAAGCGATTTTGGGAAGGAAAAGCCGGTTGCCATCAACCCTGAAGCCCTGGGGAAACCGGAAAGAATCGTGCAGGCCCTTCTTCTTGAACCTGGGGAAGCGCTTGGGGCTCTTCTTGTCAAAGGCTTCTTTCAGCGCTTTGTCCAGGTCCTTCAAAGTTTGTTGAAGGGTTTGGGAGGGGGCTTCCTTGAGAAAAGACGATTCAGGGTCGGTTTTCCATTTCAAGAGTTCAGCCGCCATTTCCGGGTAGGGCAAACAATACTCACCGGCTTCCAGTCGTTCTTTCTGTAGGGCCAGGGCCTTGTTCCAGACAAAGCGGCAACATCCGGCGAACTGAGCCATTTTGGATTCGATTTGCTGATTTGTTTTGAGCCGATATTTAAAAGCCTTGCGTATCAGCATGGAATATGTTTAACATTGGTCTATGGGAAATTCAAGTGAAATCCGCACAGGCAGACATTGCGTTTTTAATATCCATGTTCATTTGGTCTTTGTGACGAAATACCGGCGAAAAGTTTTTACAAAGGCCGTCCTGGATGAAATGCGCGGCATCTTCAAAAAAGTCTGCAAGGACTTTGAAGCCGTGCTTGCCGAATTCGATGGAGAGGACGACCATGTTCACCTCTTGGTGAATTATCCGCCCAAAGTCCCCGTGTCCAGCCTAGTGAACAGCCTGAAGGGTGTTTCGTCCAGACTTTTAAAACAACGGTTCCCGGAGCTTGAAAAACGATACTGGAAAGGGGCTCTGTGGTCTCCGAGCTACTTTGCCGCCTCCTGTGGCGGAGCCCCGATCTCCATTATTCGCCAGTACATTGAACAGCAGAATACACCGGATTAAGCCGAAAGGCGCCACTACATCCCCTACTTGAAAGAAGGGGTCTTGTGACGCAGGGTTGATAATACGCCTGCGCCGTCTTGACCACCCCGTCCACCCCCTGGATCTTTGCCTTTTTAGGGGTGGGGCCGGCTTACAAGATCCAGCGGCGCTGGATGTTCCACAGGCTGGCGGCGAACAGGACGATGCAGAAGGCGCCGAGAATAGCCAGGTCCACGGCAAATGGCAGGATGTGGCTGCCATTGACGGCCCCGTGGAGCACATCGGCCCCGTAGGTCAGAGGGAAGGCGTAGGAAAGCGGTTGCAGGAAAACCGGCAGGCGCTCGATGGGAAAGAAGAGGCCGCAGAGAAAAATCATCGGGAATCGGAAAAAGTTGGAAAAGGTCTGGGCTTCGAAGACCTCGCTGACGGCCACGGCGATAAACAGGCCCAGGAAGGTAGAAGCGATGGAGATCAACACCGTCGCCGGAACGAACACGCCCCAGGCCACCCCGGAAAGGTCGGCGAAAAAGGAGGCCATGGCCACGGGGATGAACCCGTTGATGGTGCCGATGAGAATCGCTCCGGCCGTCTTGGCGAACATGAGCAGTTCCAGGGAAATGGGTGCCAGCAGGAGCCGCTCGAAGGAGCGCTGCTTCTTCTCGAAGGTCACCGCCGTCGCCAGCATGCTGGTGGTGCCGAAGAGGATGGAAACGGCCACCACGCCGGGCAGCACGGCGGGGATGCTGTCCAGGCCGCTTCCCGACTTGATGAAGAACATCCCGGTCCAGGCCAGGGGAAAGACGATGCCCCAGCTGATGTTGGGCGGTTTGAGGTAGTAAGTGCGCATGTCCTTGGCCAGGATGTTCCAGAAGGCGATCCAGCGCTTCATTGTCCGCCTCCCTTTTTTTCCTTCTCGTGGCGCATGGCCTTCGCCTCGATTCCCGTGATCTGCACGAAGATGTCCTCCAGGGAGGGCCGCATGGCCCGGGCCTCGGTGACCTCGGCGTCCCGATCCTCGAGAAACCGGACCAGGGGGCCGACGCGCACCGGGTGGTCGGCTTCCACGCGGATCAGTCCGGGACCGGGGATGGAGAAGTCGAGATCGGCGAATGCCGCTTCCAGTTCGTCCTGGATGCCGGTCAAGGGGTTGGCGCAAGTGATGCAAACGACGTGTTTGGCCTGGATCGGTTGTACCAGGTTGGCGACGGTGTCGGTGCGCACGATGCGACCGGAGACGATGAAGGCGATGCGGTTGCAGAGCCGTTCGGCTTCCTCGATGTAGTGCGTCGTGAGAAAAATGGTGGTGCCCGCCTGGTTCAAAGCGGCGACGATCTGTCGCAGACGGCGGGCACTGGCCACGTCGATGCCGGTGGTGGGCTCGTCGAGAAACAGGATCTCAGGAGCGTGAATGATGCCGGCGGCGATGGTCAGCTTGCGCTTCATCCCCTTGGAGTAGGTGGCAAATTTCCGATCCGCCGCTTGGCTCAGGTCGAAGGTGGCCAGCAATTCGCGGGCCCTCTCCTGGCGCTGGGCCTTGCCCATGCCGTAAAGGGCCGCGCAGAAACACAGGTTCTGGAAGCCGGTGAGCTCCGGGTAGAGGTTGCTTTCGTCCGGCACCACCCCGATGCGCTGCTGGGTGGCCCGGGGATTTTTGACGCAATCGATGCCGCCGATGCGGATGGCGCCGGCATCCGGTCGCGCCAGGCCGGTGAGCATGTTGATGGTGGTGGTCTTGCCGGCGCCGTTAGGCCCGAGGAAGCCGAACAGTTCACCGGAGATCACCGTGAAATCCACCCCGGAGAGGGCCTCTACTTCACCGAAGCACTTGGTGAGCCCTTCGACTTCGATGGCAAGCTTTTGCTGGTTTTCCATTTTGTGGCGTCACTTCCGTTCCTGTTGGCGGCGGAGCTGCCGGGACGGCGAAAAAACCGGATTGCCCACCAGGCCCATCGGTCGTCCTGGCAGAGTCCGAGATAGCCGGGTCTAATACGGCGCTACCGGCGATGTCAACGGGAAACGGGCGGCAGGTGCGGACCGTCCTGGATTGACGGGGTGTCCATTTTTTCCCAGCCGGGATTTTGAGATTCGTTTGCCTTGCTGAACGGCATTTGGTAAATTTGATAAATGTTTAAACCCTCTACCCGAACCAAAGGAGACTAAAATGAAAGCGACCGTGACCAGTCAGTGCATGGGCGACCGCAACTGCAACAAACTGTGCCCCGAGGCGTTCGAGTATGATGAAGATGAGTTGCTGTCCAAGGTTAAATTCGACGTGATCCCGGAAAAATACGAAGCCCTGGTGCGGCAGGCGGCGGAGGAGTGCGACGCCAACGCCATCGAGATCGAAGAGTAGGAGGCCGCCGGTGGGAAAATTCAGAGAGAGCCGGACGGCCCGCAACTTGTTGCTTTCATTTGCCGGCGAATCCCAAGCCCGCAATCGCTATACCTATTTCGGCCGCCGGGCCCGGGAGGAGGGATACATCCAGATCGCCGCCATCTTCGAAGAGACGGCCGACCAGGAGTGCGAGCACGCCCTGCGCTTCTTCAAGTTTTTCAACGGCGGCGAACTGGAGGTGACCGGCAGTTTTCCCACCGGTGTCATTCGTACCACCCGCGAAAACCTACTCGCCGCCGCCGACGGGGAGCGTTACGAGCACCAGGATCTGTATCCGGGCTTTGCCCAGGTGGCCGAAGAGGAGGGGTTCGCCCGGGCCGCCGACACCTGGAACGCCATCGGCATCTCGGAAAAGCAGCACGAAAAGCGCTACCGGGATCTGGCGGCCAATCTGACGGCCGAACGGGTCTTTGCCCGAAAAGAGCCGGTGGTGTGGCGTTGCCGCAACTGTGGCTACCTGCACACGGGGTTTGCGGCACCGGAAAAGTGCCCGGCCTGCGTCAAGCCCCGTGGCTGGTTCGAACTGCTGGGAGAAAACTGGTAATCGGGTTCAACTACCACTAAAAAGCATCATCAGGGATGGAGTCCCCCCTTACAAGCGCCCGGGTTCGGGCTGATGACGCCTACCGGAACAGACGTTCGGTGGGGCATTGGCGACGAGGATCGCGGGCGTTTTTTTCAGAACCATTTTTTCTTCTTGAAGTAGCAGAGCATGCCAACACCGACGGCGAGCATGACGCCCCAAATCAGAGGGTAACCCCAGCGCCATTGCAACTCCGGCATGTGCTCAAAGTTCATGCCGTAGACGCCGGCGATGAAGGTCAGGGGGATGAAGATGGTGGCGATGATGGTCAGCACCTTCATCACTTCGTTCATCCGGTTGCTCAGGCTCGACAGGTAGGTGTCGTGCATGCCGCCGAGGATGTCCCGGAAGGTTTCCACCATGTCGATGACCTGGATCGTGTGATCGTAGAGGTCGCGCAGGAACACCCTGGTCTCGGGATGGATCAGCGCGGACTCTGTTTTTTCCAGGGTGCTGACTTCTTCGCGCAGGGGCCAGACCGCCTTGCGCAGGCCGAGGATGTCGCGCTTGAACCGGTGAATATCCTGGAGGTCCTCCGGCTTCGGATCGGCCAGGATGCGGTCGTCGAAATCCTCGATGCGGTCGCCGATGCGCTCGACGGTGAGAAAGTAGTGGTCCACCACGGCGTCCATCAATGCATAGGCCAGGTAATCGGCGCCCATCTGGCGGATGCGGCCCTTGGCGGACCGGATGCGCTCGCGCACCGCATCGAAGAGGTCGCCCTCGTCCTCCTGAAAGGAAATGACGAAACGGTCCCCCAGAATCAGGCTGACATGCTCCATCTCGATCCGGTTCCGAGCTTCGTTGAAGGTGGTCATCTTCAAAACAACGTAGATGTAGTTCGGAAACACCTCGGCTTTGGGCCTTTGGGACGTGTTGACGATGTCCTCCAAGGTCAAGGGGTGCAGGTCCAGGCATTTCCCCAGGGCCTCGATGAGGCTGATGTCGTGGATGCCGTTGACGTTGATCCAGGTCACCCCGGCGGTCTTGGCCGTATCCCGGCATTCCTTGACGGAGACATCTTCCCTTTCATCGAAGGCCCCTTCTGCGTATTTAATGACATCGACGCGCACCGCGCTCATTTTGCGTTGGCCGACAAACACCATCGCCCCCGGGGACAGTCCCACCTTGCTGCCGCCAGCGCGGTGCCGGATTTTTTCTTTTTTTATGAATTTTACCATGTTACCCCGCATTGGGATGAAGTTTTTCTCCGTGCCGGAGGTGACTTTCGGCAAACCCTCCAGGCTTCTTGCCCGGGAGCCGATACGGCCAGCGACTTTTCAAAATAGGGCGGATCCAAGGCCCTTTGTATTACCGCCACGATTTGTACTATCATGGAATCCACCCCACCGCTGAACTTGAGTTTTTCATACCGAGTCCGGCGTGTGGAGACAAGGAGTGACGCCGGCAAGGAAAAACCGCAACGGCAAGGGAAGGGGCTTGATCCGAAATGGGAGCATGGGCGCAACCGCTGGCCGATACGTGGCGGCTCGTAGAACCGGGATTCAACAAGGTGTTGCTGGTGATGATCGGCGGCGGCTTGGGGGCGGTGTCGCGCTACGGCATCGGCCTCCTGGCGGCCCGACTCTGGGGCTCCCATTTTCCTTGGGGCACGTTGGCCGTGAATCTGCTCGGCTGTTTTTTCATCGGGCTGCTTTTCGCCCTGGTCGACCGGGCCCGGTTTCTGACGCCCCATCTGCGCCTGTTGCTGGTGACCGGATACCTGGGCGCGTTGACCACCTTTTCCACCTTCGCGTTGGAGACGGTCAACGCCGGGCGTCTCGGTTTGGCCTTGCAGCCCCTGGCCAACATCCTGGTAAACAATATTGGCGGGCTGGCGTTGGTGGTGATCGGCATGCGTGTCGGCGGTCTGCGGTAGGGAGGGGTTGCCATGTTGAATTACAAGGCCATCGAAATCTTTACCAGCGAGGGTGCGCGCCACCGGGGCCAGCCGCTGGCCGAGGCCGTTGTGGATTACGTTCGCGACCTGAAGATCGCCGCCCGTTGCATTGTCACCCGGGGCATCGCCGGCTGCGATGAAAGCGGTGAGGCGGCCACGGTGCAGCTGGAGGTGCTGTCCTACAACCTGCCGGTACGGATTTTCATCGTGGTACCGGCGGGGGAGATCGAACGTGTCTTGGAAGGCCTGGACGGCATGGTGGAAGAAGGGATCGTGGCGCTGCACGACCTGAAAGTCCTCAGCCATCGAACCCGCAACGCCTTTTTCCCACGGCGGCTTCTCGTCCGCGACGTGATGACCGCCTCGCCTAAAAGCGTGACAACCGATTCTTCTCTGAACGATGTTGTCCGCCTGTTGCTCTCGTCGGTCTTTTCAGGATTGCCGGTGGTGGACGGCCAGGGCCGGCCGGTGGGCCTGATTACCCAGGGAGATCTCATGGCACGGGCCCAGTTGCCGCTGCGCTTGGGGCTCTTGGCCGAAAGCGACCCCGATCAGCGCGAAAAAGTTTTGGCGCAGCTTGCTTCCAGAAGCGCATCCGAGGTGATGACGACACCGGTCATCACCATTGGCCGGGACCACCCCCTGTCCGAGGCGGTGGAAAAGATGCTCGCCAAGGAGGTCAAGCGGCTGCCGGTGGTGAATTCGGATGGGCGCCTGGTGGGCATACTTTCGCGGCTGGACATCTTTCGTACCGTGATGCACGCGGCGCCGGATTGGAAGGCCTTTGCCGCCCAGAAGGTCGAGGTCAAGAATCTCAAGCAAGTGGGCGACATCCTGCGCCGGGACACCCAGACCGTCGGCCCGGATACGCCGGTATCCGAGGTGATCCGCGTCATCGACCGCGACGATATCCAGCGGGTGGCGGTGGTGGACGCGGGCGGCAAACTGCTCGGTCTGATCTCCGACCGTGACCTGCTGAGGTACTTCAAGCCTCGGGAGGCGGGGATCTGGGGGGTGCTGAGCCGTTTGAAGGGGGTCGTTGAAAAGGATGCCTGCACCGACGGTCTGTCCCAATGCCTCGAATCCACCCGGGCCGCCGATGTGATGACCGCGGATCTGATTACCGTGGGGGAAGAGACCCTCATTGAGGAAGCGGTGGCCCTGATCACCGAAAAGTCCCTCAAACGCCTGCCGGTGGTGGATGCGGATGGCCGCTTCAAGGGGATGATCAGCCGTGATTCATTGCTGCGCACTGGGTTCAAGGCGACTGGATCGAGGTGAACAGGGCGCCGACCGGAGAAGATCCCCGCGTCCGGCGCCATTGCCCAACAAGGGATTGCAACGATGCTTTCGTTTGAACGGGAACGATTCTGCGCCCGCGTTCAGTTGCCCGACGGCACCATTGCCGACCGCCCTGTGGAAATCCGGGTCCATCCCCACTTCCAGATCCAGGCCGACCGTCGGCCGGCCAACCACCAGCGCTTTCTGCGGCAGCGGACCGCCGGGCACCGCCGTCGGTTCGGCGTGCGCCTGTTTTCCGACTACCTGGAATGTGAAAGTCGAGCGGGAGAACGGCTCATCGGCGCCACCGGCGCCTGGCAGTGGCTGGCAGCCTTCGCCCCCGAGGGTTTTTTTGAAATCTGGGGCATTTTGCCGGAGATGACCCGTCTGGATCAACTTTGCGAGGCGGATTGGCGTCATCTGGCGGAAGGGGTGCTCAATGCCCAGAAATTCTACCGCAGCCTGGGACGCAACGGGTATAATCTTGGTCTGCTGCTGCTTGAGGACGGTACCGACGACCAGGAGCTGCGCGTCGTCATGACGGTACGCAGCAACTACGCGCCCTGGGTACGCAGCGATTTCACCGGGTTCGAGGTGATGCTGGGGGATATGGCCACTTTCACCGCGCCGGAAGAAACCGCTCGCTTGGCGCGCTCTTTTTGGGTTCAAAGAACGACGTGTTCGTAGGACATTCCGAACTATCATTCCGTGCGAAGCGGGGGATTTCTGGGCTTGCCGGAAAGACGGATGTTTTTCCGGCGCTTTTCATGACCGAACCAAGGACGGTGTCGTGACGCTATCGGTGTGGATCCTCCTGGTGATCGTGGCCGCGGCCTTCATCCTCTTCGTGAGTGGATGGCTGCGGGTGGACCTGGTGGGGTTGCTGGTCCTTTCGGCCCTGGCCCTGACCGGCCTGGTTTCGACCCGGGACGCTCTGGCCGGTTTCAGCAGCCCGGCGGTGGTCACCGTGTGGGCCATGTTCATCCTGTCGGCGGGGCTGACGCGCACCGGTATCGCCAACTGGCTCGGCAGGCCCTTGCAGCGCTTTGCCAAGGGGAGTGAAGCCCTGTTGGTGGCCGTGCTGATGATCGTTGCCAGCCTGCTCTCGGCCCTGATCAACACCGTGACGGTGGCGGCCATTCTGTTGCCGTCCACCATGGAACTGGCCCGGCGCAGTGGCCGGCCGCCTTCCCGGCTGCTGATGCCCCTGGCGCTGGGGTGCATGCTGGGCGGTCCGTTTACCGCCATCTCCACCACCCCCAACATCCTGATGGCCGATGCACTGCGCGAAGCCGGCCTGCGATCCTTCGGTATTTTTGAATTCACGCCCATCACGGCGGCCGTCGTGGCGGCCGGCACGGTTTTTGTCGTTTTGGTGGGCCGCCACCTGCTTCCGGTCCGCGGCAGCACGCGGGCCCCTGGCGATCCGGCCGCGGTGGGAACCTTCTACCAGTTTGAGACCCACATTTTCAGCCTCCATATTCCTTCCGGGTCTCCCCTGGTCGGGCGGAACCTGGTGGAAAGCCGACTGGGCTCGGCCCTTGGCCTCACCGTCCTGGGTTTTGTCAGAAACGGGCAATTGATCCTGGCGCCGCGTCCTTCGAATGTTTTGCAGGCCGGAGACACCCTCATCGTCCACGGGACCCCGGAGCACTTGCAGTCCTTTCGGGGCCACGAACACCTGCGCATCGAACCGATGGAGGCCATCGACGGGATGGCTTGTCCCAATCTGGCCATGGCGGAAGCGGTGGTAGGGGCTTTATCCCCTCTGGTGGGGGGAACATTGCTGACCAGCGGACTGCGGCGCCAGCACCGGGTGCATGTGGTGGCGGTAATGCAGAAGGATGGCGCCCTGGTGACCCATTTGCGCCACCACCGGCTTGCCGCCGGTGATCGATTGATGATGCGGGCCGAGCCGGAGGCCCTTGATCTCCTGGCTAAAACGGGGCTGGTGGAAAGCTTGGATCGTCTTTCGGCGGAGGCCGCCGGCAGGATCGAAGACGGCCATGAAGCCCTGCTGGCGGTGCGCGTGCCGTCCGGATCGGTGCTGGCGGGACGCAATCTGGTGGAAAGCCGGCTGGGCAACGCCTTCGGTTTGACGGTGGTGGGGATTCAGCGCGACGGGCAGTATCTGTGTATGCCCTGGCCCACAGAGACGGTAAAGGCCGGTGACTTGCTCGTGCTCCAAGGCTCGCCCCGGGATCTGGAGGTGCTTGAAGGGCTTCAAGCGCTTGAATTGACGCCGCCGTCTCCCGGGCTGGCCGCCGAACTCGAGTCCCAGAATGTCGGGGTTGCCGAAGTGCTGCTTTCCCCGCGCACCACCCTGGCCGGCAAGACCCTGGGCGACCTGTTGTTTCGCGACCACTACGGCCTGAGCGTCCTGGCGATTTGGCGCAAGGGCCATGTCCTTCGTGACGGGCTCCAGGACATGGCCCTGAAGTTCGGTGATGCGCTGCTGGTCTACGGCTCCCGTCGCAACCTGGAGGCCGTGGCCCGGGATCCCGATTTTTTGGTTCTCGATGGAGAGGCCACCCGGGCACCGCGCCTGGAAAAGGCGCCTGTTGCCGCCGTGGTGATGATCGCCGTGATTCTCAGCGCCATCCTGGGTTTGGCACCCATTGCCATCGCCGCCATGACCGGTGCGGCGCTCATGGTACTCTTCGGATGCCTGAGCATGGACGAGGCCTATCGCGCCATCGAGTGGAAGGTGGTGTTTCTCATCGCCAGCATCCTTCCCCTGGGGGTAGCCATCGAAAACGTGGGTGTGGCAAGAATGGGGGCCGAAGCATTGATCGCCGTGGTGGGCCATCTGGGGCCGCGCTGGGTGGTGGCGGCGCTTTTCCTCGTTACGGTGACGGCGATTCAGGTGGTGCCCCCGGCGGCCCTGGTGGTCCTGATGGCCCCGGTGGCCTTGAGTGCCGCCACCAGTTTGCAGATTTCACCCCATCTACTGATGATGACCGTGGCCATGGGGGCTTCGGCCAGCTTCGCCAGTCCGCTGTCCCACCCGGCCCATCTGCTGGTGATGGGGCCGGGCGGGTATCGCTTCAGCGACTATCTCAAGCTCGGGGTGCCGGTGACCATCGTCACGATGCTGGTTATTGTTTGGCTGCTGCCGATCCTTTTCCCGGCATGAACAGATCCGGGAGAAATGGCCACGGATCGCCCTAGGCCAGGTTCTTGGCGGCCGCCAAGGCGGCTTCGTAGTCGGGTTCGTCCCCCACTTCCTTGACTAACTGCCGGTGGCGCACGATGCCGTCGCGGTCCAGGACTAACACAGCGCGCGCCAGCAGACGCAGCTCCTTGATCAAAAGGCCGTAGGCCCGGCCCAGGGCCGCTTCGCGGTGATCGGACAGGGTGATGACCCGGTCCACGCCGGCGGCGCCGCACCAACGTTTCTGGGCGAAGGGCAGGTCCACGCTCACCGTCAGAATCACCACGTCATCGCTCAGTTTGGTGGCTTCGCTGTTGAAGCGCCGGGTTTCCATGTCGCAAACCGGGGTGTCCAGCGAGGGGACGGTGGCCAGGACCACCACCTTGCCCCGGTAGCTGGAAAGGGACACCGGTTTCATCTCGTTGTCGATGAGGGGCGCGTCGGGGGCGGTGTCGCCTACCTGGATGGGATCGCCCACCAGGGTCATCGGATTGCCGTGCAGGGTCACGGCGTTGGGATATTCGTTCATATGGCCCTCCTTGAAACTTGTTTGAATTTTTAAATCTTTCGCCGGCCCCAGGTTTTTTCCCGTGCCGCCGCTGAGTGACCATAAGGCAGCCTGGGGATGAATCAAGATCAAAGGGAAATCTTGATAGACGGCAGCAAGCGCGCCATAATAGATAAAAATTGCGTCTTAATCTGCCAAAGGAGGCCCGTCCATGACCCGCTCGAACCGGATCCACAAACCATTCAAGGCCCGTTTTGCGCTTCTATCGATCTGCGCCGCGGCGGTGTTGTTCATGGTGCACTGCAGCGGTGCCGACGCGCCGGTCTTTGTCCAGGAACCGCTGCCCTATCCCCAGGACGCCTTGGCGCCGTTTATCAGCGCCGACACGATGCGCCTGCACCACGAAGCCCACTATGGCGGCTACGTGAAAAAGGCCAACCAACTGGCCAAGGGGGGGCGATTCGGCGGCAATGGCCCCGAAGACCTGATCCGGGCGATGGCGGGTGACCCCGGTCGAAAGGCTCTGTTCAACAACGCGGCCCAGGCCTGGAACCACGGCTTTTTTTTCAAGTGCCTGAAGCCCGAGGGTGGCGGGGCTCCCCAAGGGATCCTGGCCGAACGGATCAACGCCTCCTTCGGTTCCTTCGCCAGATTCAAAAACGCATTTCTATCCGCCGCCGATGCACACTTCGGCAGCGGTTGGGTGTGGCTGGTGCAAGACGGGGAAAATCTGGCGGTGATGACCACGGCCGACGCCGACACGCCCATTGCCCATGGGCTTGTCCCGCTGCTGGCCGTGGACATCTGGGAGCACGCCTACTATCTGGACTATCAGAACCGGCGAGGGGATTACGTCCGCAGCGTACTCGACTATTTGGTGAACTGGGATTTCGTGGCGGGGAAGTTGAAAAATACGCAGGAATCCGGTGCTGGAAATTAACGGCAAGAACCGACAACCCGACGCCCCTGTCTTGGACTTCCCCCGCATCGCCTGGCCGCCGCTGACTCCCGGCCGGCTGATCCGGCGCTACAAGCGTTTTCTGGCCGACGTGCGTCTCGACACCGGCGAAACGGTAACGGCCCACTGCCCCAACTCGGGCCGCATGATCGGCTGCGCCGAGCCCGGCCGGCCGGTTTACCTGTCCTTTCACGACAGCCCGAAACGCAAGCTCAGGTACACCTGGGAGCTCATTGACATGCCCGCCTCTTTGGTGGGCGTCAACACCCTGGTGCCCAACCGGCTGGTGGCCCTGGCCGCCGCCAACGGTACGGTTCCCGAATTCCAAGGGGACCTTACGGTTCAGACCGAGGTGGTGGTGGCGCCCCACACCCGCCTGGACCTTCGCCTTACCGACACCCAAGGCCGCCAGACCTTCGTCGAGGTCAAGAATTGCACCCTGGTGGAAGAAGGCCGCGCCCTGTTTCCCGACGCGGTCACGGCCCGGGGCCGCAAGCACTTGGAATCCCTGGTGGAACTGCGCAGGGCGGGGCATCGTGCCGTCATCTTTTACCTGGTCCAGCGCATGGATGCCGGGTGTTTCTCACCGGCGGACCGGATCGATCCGGATTATGGAAGAGCGTTGCGCCACGCCCTGGATAACGGTGTGGAGGCCCTGGTCTACGACACGGCCATCGATCTGGCAGGCATCGCCCTCCACCGCAGCCTGCCCTTGGCGCTGTAGGCGGTGCCATCCGGGGAGACGCCACCTAAATGCGGATCCGGCCATGATCGTAATATTTGGCGCAACATAGGGATCCGGATCGGCAGCAATCACCGATTTCTTCCTTGCTCTATCCAAGGATTACGGTAAGCGAAGCAATGGCCACTCCTACAGCGATTCGTTGCATCCTCCTTGACACCGATTGGCATGGCCGGTATCTTTTGTACCAATTGTACATAAGGGGGCTGATATGCCGAATACCGTTTCCACCGCCGAAGCCAGAAAAAGACTCGCGGAAATTGTAAACAAGGTTGCCTATGGAAAAGAGCCGATTATCCTGACCCGCAGGGGTGAACAAATTGCCGCGCTAATTTCCATGGAAGAGCTTGAATTGCTGCAATTAATTGAGGATTACAGCGACATTCAAGAGGCGAAGAAAGCGCTTGAGGAGCCGGGTGAAAACATTCCGGCGAATGAATTTTGGAAAAAATTGGGGCTCTGATCCGTGAAACATGCAGTCGAGTTCAGGCCGGCCGTTTTGAAGCGCCTGAAACGGCTTCTAAATAAAGACCTGCGTAGAATCAAAAATAGAATAGATCGCCTCGCCGAGAATTTGCCTGACCCGGCGATGACGAAGATGAAAGGCGACAATCCGTTTCACAGGGTCCGCTCTGGCGATTATCGCATCGTGTATCAGATTTTCGAAGATCGGCTTGTCATCCTCGTCGTAAAGGTTGGACACCGGAAAGACATATACAAAAAACTTCTCTAAAGGGCCGCCGCGCTGGCGCCTTGCCACGAGCCGTCGCGCGCGGCTTTCTGCTCAAGTTTCCGCGCTTTCTAGACGGAAAGCTTTTCCCATTTCAACATCCAGGCGACCAGCATTCCGGCGATGAAGCCGGCGGCCAGGTTGCTTGCCAGGGTGATGCCCAGAATCAGGGTGGCCACGAAATAGTCCTTGGGCCGGTTCAGGTCCATGATGGTGACGGCCAACTGGATCCCGGCGAAGACCAGCAGGATGCCCAGGATCGCCATGGGCAGCAGGTTGAGCACCGCCACGATGCGTTCTCCCAAAAGTAGCGCCAGTACCACAAAGAGTCCCCCGATCATCAGGTTGGAGCCCGCCGTGCGGGCCCCGAAGCGGTAGTGGGCCGCCAGGCCCCCGGCCCCGTGGCAAAGCGGCATGCCCCCCAGGCAGAAGCTCAGGAAGTTGGCCAGGGCCATGCTCACGCATACCTTGCGGTTGGTCAACCGGCCGCTGTGCCCGCCGAAATACTCCCTGGACAGGTCCGTATAGGCCAGTACCGCGTTGCCCAACGTCATGGGCAGTTGGGGGAGGACCAGGGCAAAGAGCGCGAAAGTGAAATCGGCCTCGGAAGGGAATCCGAACGGCAGCCATCGCGGCAGGTGCAGGCCCAGGCCCGGGCCCTCCGGCGGCATTCTCGCCCCCAGGGCCAAGCCCAAGGTGAACCCGCCCGCCACCACCACCAGCCCGGCCGGAAAGCGTCGGCTGTCCAGGAGCAGGAGGGTGACGAGGCCGCCGATGACCCCGATCAGTACTCCAATGGGAATCGGGCCGATGGCCTGCACCGCCAGGTGGGGCTCGGCCACCTTCTGGAGCACCTGGAAGCTGGAGGTGCCGATCATGAAGCGAACCCCGCCGGCGATGAGCAGTGCCCCGGTGGACAGCTGAACACCGCGGATCACCGCCTTGGGTGTGATGCGGCGAATGAGATCGATGGCCCCGGTGATGCCGATGAGCAGCAGAAAAGCGCCCATCAGCAGGGAAGAGGCCAGGATCTGCTCGGCGCTCATGGCCGTGGCGATGGCGTAGGCGCCGATCACCTTCATCGGCTGGACCGGCACCGTGATGCCGAAATAGACCCCGGAAAGAATGTAGAAGACCCCGATGCTCAGGAATAGCCCCAGGGGGTCGAGGCCGTTGAACAGCACCATGGCGATGGCGATGGGCAGCAGGGTGCCCAAATCACCCAGAGATCCGGCCAGTTCCATGCGGTTGAATTGAAAGCGTTCGGACATGGAGTTCCCTCTTTACCCGAAAAAGAAACGATGGATCAGTTTGACGCACATGGCGAACAGAACCAGGCTGAAAATGACCCGAATGCTTTTGGCTTTGAGATGACCACTCATGATCCGAGCGCCGAGCTGGCCGCCGGCCAGGGCCGCCAAGGCCGCGGGAAGGATGAATTTCCAGTCGACAGGCGCCATGGCCGCATAGCCCAGAAACCCGGTCAGAGAAGAGAAGCAGACGATGAAAGTTGAAGAGGCGGCGGCGATTTTGGTCGGTGTTTTAAGTACATAAATCAACAGCGGCACGATGAAGACCCCGCCGCCGATCCCAAGCAGGCCGCTCATCAGACCGATACAGCCACCAATGGCGAGGCCTCCGACGATTTTCCGGGACCGCGAGAGGGTAGGGCCGGCTTCCGTTTGCCGGGGCGGTGACATGAGCATGCGCGCCCCGGCCAGGGCCAGCACGATGGCCATGATGATCAGAAACGGCTTGGTGTCCATGCGCACATTGAGATACGACCCCATCGGAGCGGCCAGACTCGACGAGACGATCAAGGGGATCGCAACCGAAAAATCGACCATTTTCTTGCGCGAATAGGCGTAGGCGGCCGAGGCGGCGGCCGTCAGGTTCAAGAAGAGCGACGCCGAGGCGGCCTGGGACTTGGCGAACCCGAGGATCACAAACAGCGGCGAGAAGACCAGCCCGCCGCCCAGGCCGACCATGGTCAACACCAGGGAGATGAAAAAAATCGCGGCGATCAGAATCAGTGAGATGCTCATGGCGCTATGGGTTCCCTTTCGTCACGACAGGCTTGTGGGATAAAGAAAAGTGTGGCTTGGCTATCCCAGGCTATTTAGGCCTGAATCAAGGTCCAGCAGACTTACCTTGACCTGGTTGGTCTGAGTGGGTATGGTAGGTTCACGGACAAAGCCTGATATTGGAGAAACTGTCATGATCATCAATGTATCCGAAGCCAAGGCGAACCTTTCGAAGCTGATTGACATGGTCTATCACGGCGAAGAGGTCATCATCGCCAAGAACAATCTGCCGCTGGTCGAACTGGTGCGGCATAAACCCAGGCAGAAGCGCCCGCTGGGCTTGCTGGCCGGCAAGATCCGGATTCCGGAGGACTTTCTCGAAGAGGACCCTGACATCAATGCCATGTTCTACGGGGAGCCGGAATGAAGATTCTCATCGACACGCATATTTTCCTGTGGATGCTCTCCTGCCCCGAAAAGCTCGGCGAAAAAAGGCGTTATGCGGTCGAATCCCGGACCAATGAAATCTTTCTCAGCGCCATGAGCATCGCCGAACTCTTTATCAAACAGGCCATCGGCAAGATCCAGGTCGATTTCGATCCCCTCGTGATGGCTGAACGAACCGGTGTCGAAGTGTTGCGCTTCTCGGGGCCGGATGCCATGCAGTTGGGCCGGCTGCCGATGCATCACCGGGACCCCTTCGATCGCATGATCATTGCACAAGCCCTTGCCAACAGAATGCACCTCATGTCGGACGATTCCAAGTTTGTACCTTACGATTGCCCCCTGCTCTGACGATCAAGGGGGGGGGACCGGCCGGCAAGGTAGTCCCCGGCGAAACACCCGCACCCTCATTCGACGTGCAACACCACGGCGAAGGCGTTGAACACGGCCCAGACCCGGTCGCCTTGCTTCAGCGCCAGCCGCCGGGCGCTTTGGGTGGAGACCACGGCGCACAGCTCGGTGCCGTCGCTGATACGCACCCCGTACTCCGTGTTGATCTTTCCGCGCACTACCCGCTCCACGACCCCGCCGAAGCGGTTTTCGGCGCTGCACGGCGGCTCCTCCTCCCCGCGCTGCAACATCACCCAGGGGGCCTTGACCTCGGCGGCCATCAGCCTTCCCGCGGCCAGGTCGAGGCGCTCCAGGCTGTCGTTGGTGATTACGGTGGAAACCGTTTGCCCGCCGACGGTGAGCAGGCTCACCCGGCTCTGGATGTCGCCGCGGTGGATGGCGGCGATCTTGCCGAAAAAGGTGTTGCGGGCACTGGAGCGCCGCCTTGCCTCGCGCTCCACGAAGCGGCGCGTGACCTCCTCGATCTCGTCGGGCGAAAAGGAGATGCGGGCGGCGCCGCGGTGGGGCAAGGCGGTCCCGAGCATCTTTTGCACCGCCGCCAGCGGCATCTTGGCCTGCATCAGCTCCACGGTGCGGGCCTTGCGCACCATTTCCGGGCCGCCGAGGCGTTTGTCAAACCCGCAGGCTTCGGCCCGTTCGTAGAATTTGCGGCGCACAAAGGCCGGATCGACACCGAAACGGCTGCCGGTGGCTTCCCGAAATGCCGGATCGGCCATGGTCTCCCGGATTTCACAGGCCAGGGCTTCGGAGACCTGGACTTTTCGGAAAGCCTCTTCATTGCCCGGCCCCGAACCGCGGAAAATGACCGTGCCGCCATCGCCGTCGATGTCTTCCCAGGGATCGAGGGCCAACACCTCGTTGAGCCTGGCACCGGTGTAGCGGATCAGCAGGAAGATGAGCAGCACCCGCTGCCGCGCCAGGCGGACGTCCCGGCGCGGCGTGGCGCCCACCCAGCCCCGGAATGATTGTTCCAGCCGGACCAGGTCCGCCGTATCCAGGCACCGGTCCGGGTCTGCGGAGGATTTGGGGAAAGATTCTTGACGCATCGGATGGGTTCCTGCTACCTTATTATTGACACGATGTATAAAAATATCGTGTCTGTTTGTCAAGCCCCTGACCAACGGAGGCCGCCATGCTCTTCGAAACCGCCGGCATCGAGGTCGCCCCCTGGGTTCCCCCCTTGGTGGCGTTCGTGATTTCCTTTTTCACTTCCATGGGCGGCGTGTCGGGCGCCTTTCTGCTGTTGCCCTTCCAGATGTCGTTTCTCGGCTACACCAGCCCTTCGGTGAGCGCCACCAACCAGCTGTTCAACATCGTGGCCATCCCCAGCGGGGTGTACCGCTACTGGAAAGAGGGCCGCATGGTGTGGCCCTTGACCTGGATCGTGATCGCCGGGACCCTTCCCGGGGTGCTCATCGGGGCCTTCGTGCGGGTGGCCTATCTACCCGATCCGACGCATTTCAAGCTGTTTGCCGCTGCCGTGCTGCTCTACATCGGGGGCAAGATGGCCAGGGAGCTGCTCAAGAAGAAAACTGGCACCAAGGGCAACGGGGCCGGGGCCGAGGAGCGTTTCCAGGAGATGATGCGCCGTCACCGGCTTGCGAAAAACGACCCGGCGTTCACAGACCCGGCGCTGTTCAAACCGGTGAAAGTGACCCACTTCAACCTGAAGCGGTTGGGATACACGTTTTACGACGACGCCTTCGACGTCTCCTTCTGGGGAATTTTCAGCCTGAGCCTCATCGTTGGCATCATCGGCGGCACCTACGGCATCGGCGGGGGATCGATCATCGCCCCCTTTTTCGTCACCTTCTTCCGGTTGCCGGTGTACACCGTGGCCGGCGCGGCCCTCATGGGCACCTTCGTCACCTCGGTGGCCGGCGTGGCCTTCTACCAGGCCATCGCGCCGCTGTATCCGCACCTTTCCGTGGCCCCGGACTGGCCCCTGGGACTGTTGTTCGGCCTCGGCGGCATGGCGGGCATGTACCTGGGGGCACGCTTCCAGAAATTCGTTCCGGCCCGCACGATCAAGTGGATGCTGGCCGGGATCATCCTCTTTACGGCGCTCAAGTACCTGGCCGCCTTTTTTGGCCTATAACGCCGGCTCGGCTTGTTCACCCCCTCGCCGACCTTTTTGTGCAGGCTTCCCCCGGCCGGTTTTGGCCCGGCTTGAAATGGTGCAAATGAACAATGAACATTCTTTTCAGTATGGGTTGTAAGTTGGTTTTGAATGTTGCCGGATGGCCCCCGCCTGTCTTTCCAGTCGCCACGGTTGCCCCATGGAGAATCCGGTTGACAACGCATTTCTCGATATATAAATAGACTTTTATATGTTTATGCGTTCGGTTTCCCGCAATGGCTTCCGCATGAATGAAGGCCCGGATTGAATCAGATACCCTCGCAAGAGGGATTCCGGCACCGATAGAGCGCGCCTTTTTCAGGGGCATTTCCATTGAACGACGAACTTCTGCAACGGATCGCTTTTCTGGCCAAAAGCCTGTCGGACGGCAACCGTCTGAAAATTTTGCTGCTGGTCAGCCGGGGCCGCAAATCGGTATCGGCCATCGTGGAGGCGCTTGATATTTCCCAGCCGCTGGTATCGCATCACCTGAAGGAGTTGAAGCGCTCGCTGCTGGTGGAAGTGGAACGCGAAGGCCCGTTTGTGTTTTATCATCTGGCCGATGCCAGAATTTTGGAGGTATTGAAAATTCTCGGAGATGTGGCAACCGATCTCCTGGAGAACCGTAAGGGCTTCTAGACCCGCGGAGGAAAACCAAACTTATGGATGAGCTGTTGACAATCGTTTCCCGCCTGGAACCGGAAACCGCCTTGGCGCAAATCACCCGGGTGATGGAACGGCTGATGGCCGATTTGGACCAGGACGCCCGCGATCGTTTTCTGATGGACCTGGTCGGTCAGTCGGGAGGTGACAAGGTCTCGAGCCTGGTGCATTTGTGACTGGCCGAGTGCATGGGCGAAGGTGTCGACCCCAAACAGATGTGCCAAAGCCTGATGGACAAGGTGGCGCGGTCCGAGCAGCTTCTGACACTGGCCGAGCCGGAACTTCTCGTACTCTTCGAGGACTGGCTGGAAGAGCTGGAAGCCGAGGTGCTGGAGGTTTGGAACGCGGAAGGCCCGATGGATGAAGGCGCTCTGGCCGAAAAACTCGGCCTGTCCCGTAGCGGCGCGGTTTTCATTTTTTCGAAACTCAAAAGAGAAGGAAAGCTGAACCGTTGAAGCGCACCAAATACCAGGAAATCAATGCCGCCCGGGAAATTTTGCGGTTGCCCGAAACGGCGACCATGACCGAGATCAAGGCCGGCTACCGCCGTCTGCTTACCGAATGGCATCCGGACAAGGGCGGAAAAGATCCGGAAAAGTGCGCCGAGATGACCCGCCGCATCATTTCCGCCTATGAGACGCTCCTGGATTATTGCCGGCACTACCGGTACGCTTTTTCGGAAGAGGCCGTGAAACGGCACCAATCCCCCGAAGAATGGTGGTTTGAGCGCTTCGGGAACGATCCGCTCTGGGGGAACGGCTCAAAACAAAATTGAACGGCTTTCGCTGGTCGGGTTGCTTGGCGATTGAACAGACAGGGTGATGTTAACGACGGGGCAAAAGGAAGCATATGCCGAAGATCGATGCCTTCGAGCGTTTCAGTGACGCCTATAATGGGTGGTTTGAAGAAAATGTCGACAAGTATACAGCCGAACTGGCCCTGATCCGGAGACTGTTGCCGCCTTCCGGCGCCGGGGGAATCGAAGTCGGGATCGGCTCGGGAAAGTTCGCCGTGCCCTTCGACATTCGCACCGGCGTGGAACCCTCGCGGGAGATGGCCCTCAAGGCCCGACAGCAGGGCATCCAGGTCATCGCCGGGGTCGCCGAACACCTCCCTCTGACGGCGGATTGCGTCGATTTTGTCCTGATGGTGACCACCATCTGCTTTGTCGATGACTTGGGTGCAACCTTCGCGGAGGCCTGGCGGGTGCTGAAGTCCGGCGGGTGGCTCATCGTGGGATTCGTGGACAAGGAGAGCGACCTGGGGCGGCACTACGAAGCCCACCGGGACCAAAGCCGGTTCTACCGGGAGGCCACCTTCTTTTCCACCCGGGAGGTGATGGCTCACCTGGAGGCGGCGGGTTTCCGCATTGACCGTACCGCGCAGACGCTGATTCCGGGCGACAAGGGGGGGCGGATCCTAGACGGATTCGGCCAGGGGGCCTTTGTCGGCCTGCGAGGGGTGAAGTGATTTTAAAGGAGGGC
>Ga0265295_1000813_pt1 | contig 59035 bp, 60 predicted proteins | sample Munlansysbiofilm_FD_192503 | JGI IMG/M metagenome (GOLD analysis project Ga0265295, IMG submission 192503) | Leachate microbial communities from a municipal landfill in Southern Ontario, Canada - Methane capture system biofilm | ecosystem: Engineered > Solid waste > Landfill > Unclassified ... | reverse complement strand
ACCCGCCGGACGACGACGCGGCCACGGTGCGCCGCATCTCGGGCCTGGGCCCGGAGGCCGCGCGCCTGCTCTTCTCCGCGCCCGAGCCCGTGTCACCGAACTTCTGCTTCGACCCCTTCCCCTTCGAGGAGATCCTGGACGCCGTGGCGGCCGAGCCCCCCTCCGACGTGCTCCTGGTGGAGGGCGCGGGCGGCCTGCTGGCCCCGCTGGACGACGCCCGGGCCATGCACGACCTGGCCCGGGCCCTGAACATGCCGGTGGTCCTGGCCGCGCCCAACCGCGTGGGAGGGCTGAACCACCTCCTGCTCTCCCTGCACTTCATGCGCAGCACCGGCCTGCAGCTGGCCGCCGTGGGCCTGAACGAGCACTTCAGCGCCGACGCCCGCAAGGCCGCCCTGAACCGCGACTTCCTGCGCCGCACCATGCCCGGCCTGCCGCTGTTCACCTACGACGCCACGGGACTCACGAGCGAACCGCCGTTTTGTTGACACCCCGGCGCTTCCGGTCGTATTTCCTCGAGAAACCCGCCGGAGGCGCGACATGACGCAGGTCTTCTTCATCGGCGCGGGTCCGGGCGACCCGGAACTGCTCACGCTCAAGGCCGCGCGGCTCATCGGCATGGCCGACCTGGTGCTCTACGCGGGCTCCCTGGTGCCCCCGGCGACGGTGGCCGAGGCCAAGGACGGGGCCCGGGTCATGGACTCCGCCCCCCTGACCTTGGAGGAACAGCACGCCCTGGTCATGGACTGCGTTCGAGCCGGAGGACTGGTGGCCCGGGTGCATACCGGCGACCCCTCGCTCTACGGCGCGGTGCGCGAACAGACGGAACTCCTGGACCGCGAGGGCGTGGACTGGGAGGTGGTGCCCGGGGTCACGGCGGCCTTCGCCACGGCGGCCGCCGCGCGCGTGGCCTTCACCGTGCCGGACGGCACGCAGACCCTGATGGTCACGCGCCTGGCCGGGCGCACGCCCGTGCCCGAGGCCGAGGCCCTGCGCGAATTGGCCCGCCACGGCTCGGCCCTGGCGATCTATCTTTCGGCCGGGGACGTCGCGGGGGTGCGGCGAGAACTGCTGGCCGGGGGGTTGCCCCCGGACACGCCGGTGGTCATCGGCCACCGCGTGGGCTGGCCGGACGGCTCGGTGCGGGAGACCAGCCTGGACCAGCTGGCCGAGGCCGCCGACGAGGCCGGATTCACGCGCCAGGCCGTGTTCCTGGTCCTGCCGGGCAACGGCGCGCGCGGCGCGCGCTCGAAACTCTACGACGGCGGCTTCCGCCACATGTACCGGGGGTGAGCATGGAACGGCTGTCCCTGAAAAGCGCGGCGCGGGAAGATTTCCTGGACATCACCGGAGAACTGCGCGAACTCGTGCGGATGCGGGGCTGGATCAGCGGGGCCCTGGCCCTGTTCTGCCCGCACACCACGGGCGCGCTGACGGTCAACGAAGGCGCGGACCCGGACGTGGAGCGCGACGTGCTCGCCCGGCTGCGGACCCTGGCCCCGCGCGAGGGCGACTACCGCCACGCCGAGGGCAACAGCGACGCCCACGTGAAGACGAGCCTCCTGGGGCCCTCGCTGCTCGTCCTGGTCCAGGACGGAACGCTCATGCTCGGGACGTGGCAGAAGGTCTTCTTCTGCGAATTCGACGGGCCCAGGCGGCGCGAACTCTGGGCCCAGTGGCTGCCGGGAGCCTGATCAGAAGAGTCGGCGGACCTTGTCCCAGGCCTGCAACGGCGGCTCGACGCCCGGGCGGGACTGGGCCTGCTCCATGCGGCCGCGCAGGCCGTCCACCCAGGTCTTCAGGCGGAAGCACTCGGCGGTGTCCATGTCGCGTCCGGCCTCGGCGAGCAGATCGCGGCCCGCGCGGCGCAGCGCCTCGCGGTAGCCCATGCCCTTGGCGGCGTAGCGGGCGGCCTTGTCTTCCATGCGGCGCTTGGCTATTCTCTCGTTCATGGTCGCATCCTCCCTGATGCCTGAGGTTCGCGACCGAAAAAGCAAATTCCGGGCCAGTCCCGGGCGACCGGCCGGGAATCCGCGCCACACGGACATTTCTCCATGCAGAACAGCCACAAGTTCTTCCGCAACGAGGCCTGCGCCTACTTCCCCTGCCATGAAACCGACGATCCCGGGAACTTCAACTGCCTGTTCTGCTACTGCCCGCTCTACTGCCTGGGCCCGGACTGCGGCGGCGACTTCCGGCTCACCCCGGCGGGCGTGAAGGACTGCACGCCCTGCATGCTGCCGCACCGGCCCGAAAACTACGGACGCATCGTGGAAAAACTCCGGCTGGTCTGCCGAAAAACGAGTGATTGAGGCCTACTGTTCAGAGAGATAGGGCAGCAGGCGGTCCATCTCGGCCAAGGGGTCCACGAATCGGATTCCGGCCAGGAAGCGGTCGCCGACCAGCCCGGTCCAGACGATCTCGCCGAAGCGCTCCTCTTCCAGGGCGTTCAGCCCGTCGCCCACGGCCAGCACGGTCACGGCCTGACCCACGTCCACGCTCCCGTAGAGCGCCGTCTCGGCGGAGCGGACCTTCATGCCGCCGCGCGAAAGGTCGTCCACGACGAAGCGGTGGCGCCCGCCCGCAAGGAGCAGGTCGCAACGCAGGCGTCCCTCCGAAGGCAGGCGAGGCTTGCGGCGGCGCTCCGCGCGACGTCCGCCGGACGTGCTCATGGGGCCTCCTCCCGGCCGGGGTCGCGCCCCGGAATCAGAAGACTTCCGCCTCGAACCAATAGATGTCCGTGCCCTCGGCCTTCCAGGCGTCGGCCGGGAGCCCGGCCTTGAGGCAGGTCTGGCCCAGGAACTTCAGCCGGTCCCAGCCCCACTCCACCGGCACCTGGGGCAGGAGCAGCCCTGACTGGTAGCCCCGGCGCATGAGCAGGCCGTGGCGGCCCACTTCCACCAGTTCCGGGTCCGGGCAGGGCGTGAGGGGCGAGAGGATGGAGATCTCGACCTCCAGCCGGGCGAACTCCCCGGCGGTCAGCGGCGGGAAGCGCGGGTCCTGGAAGGCCGCCGCCTGGGCCATGTCCCAGACCGTGCGGAACAGCGGGCCCGCGCCCTGGATGTGGCCGATGCAGCCGCGCAGCCGCCCGTCCAGGCTCAGGGTCACGAAGGCCCCCAGGCGCTCGCGCAGCTTGTCCGTGGGCGGCGCGGGCGGATCGCCCGGGCCGTGGCCCGGGGTCAGCCGGGAGGCGATGGACAGGCGCACCAGATCCTTGAGGTAAATCTTTTCCTCGTCCGTGAGGGTGAAGTGGAAGGCTTCGGTCATCACGGCCTCCTTGTGCCCATGTCTCTATTTTATCCGGCCCGGGAGGTCTTGGCAAAGTCCGCGCCGGGCGCGGCCGGGGGCACCGCGCGCAGGAGCAGAAGCCCGGCGGCGAAAAGCAGGATCACCGCGCCCAGGCCCACGCGCTGGGAGCCCGAGGCCAAGGTCAGCCAGCCCACCAGGAGCGGACCGATGAAGGCCGTGATCTTGCCCGAGAGCGCGAAGAGCCCGAACATCTGGTTGCGGACCTCCTCCGGGGCCATGCGCGCCAGCCAGGTGCGGCTGCTGGCCTGGGCCGGGCCGACGAACAGGCCGAGGATCAGGCCGAAGGCCCAGAACAGGGACTTGGAGGTGACCACGAGCATGAGCGTCCCGGGGATCATCAGGCCCCAAAGGGACCAGACGATGACCTTCTTGGGCCCCAGGCGGTCGTCCAGCACGGCGAAGGCCGCCGCGCCGAGCCCGGCGGTGACGTTCAGGCCGATGCCGTAGAGCAGGATTTCCTCCGGGCCCATGCCGAAGGTTCCGGCGGCGTAGATCCCGCCGAAGGCGAACATGGTCGTCAGGCCGTCGTTGTAAAGCATCCGCGCCAGAAGGAAGCGGCCGATGTCGCGGTAGCGCCGCGCCTGGCGCAGGGAGTCGCGGATCTGCGTCAGCCCGGCCAGCATGGCGCGGCCCAGGGGCATGCCGGTGTCCGGCTCGTCGCGGGCCAGGAAAAAGAGCGGCAGGGAAAACAGGCCGAACCAAAGCGCGGTGAGCAGGGCCGTGGCCCGGACGTGCTCGGCCTCCCCGCGCGGCAGGGGCAGCCAGGGGTCCGCCGTGACCAGGCCGTAGAGCCCGACGACGAGGCAGAGCAGGCCGCCCACGTAGCCCACGGCCCAGCCCCAGCCGGACCAGCGGCCCAGGCGCTCGGGCGGACAGATGGAGGGCAGCATGGCGTTGGCGAAAATCACCCCGCACTCCATGCCCACCGTGGCCAGGCCCACCAGCACGAGCGCGGCCGGGACATAGGCCGCGCCGGGCTTGATGAACCAGAGCAGGGCCGTGCAGACCACGGCCAGAAGCGTGAAGCCGCCGATCCAGGGCTTGCGACGGCCCCGATGGTCGGCCACCGCGCCGAGCAGCGGCCCGCCCAGGCCGATGACCAGCCCGGACACGGCCAGCATCTCGCCCCACTGGGCCGTGCCCAGGGTCTCGTTCTCGGCCACGGAGCGGGCGAAGTAGGCGGCGAAGACGAAGGTTTCGATGAGCGTGGAGAAGGCGCTGTTGGCCCAGTCGTAGAAGGCCCAGGCCAGGAGCCCGGCCAGCGGACGGACGGGGCGCGCCGCGCTCACGGGAGGCCCCTAGAAGCCCTGCTCCAGGGGCGGATTCACGAGGCAGGCCCCCAGGTCCGAGAGGTCCGCCGGGGGCCGCTTGGCGGGGGTCAGCCGCACGTGGCGATCCTCCGCGATCAGGCGTCCCTCGGCCAGCCACTGCACGGCCTGGGGAAAGATGCGGTGTTCCAGCTTCAGGATGCGCGCGGCCAGGGCGTCGCCGCCCTCGCCCGGCTCGGCTGGAACGGCGGCCTGGATGACCACCGGGCCGTGGTCCATGATCTCGTCCACGAAATGCACGGTGCAGCCGGAGATGCGCACGCCGTAGTCAGCGGCGTCGCGCTGGCCGTGAGCCCCGGGAAAGCTCGGCAGAAGCGCGGGGTGGATGTTCAGCATGCGGCGGTGAAAGGCCTGCACGAAGCCCGGGGAGAGGATGCGCATGAACCCGGCCAGGATCACGGCCTCGGCCTGGTGCGCCTCGATGGCCCGCAGAACCTCGCGGTCGAAGTCCCCGCGCGAGGGAAAGTCCGAGTGGACCACGACCTTGGTGGGGATGCCGTTCTTGCGCGCCCGGATCAGGCCGTAGGCGTCGGGCTTGTTGGCGACCACCAGCTTGATCTCGGCGTCCAGGACGCCCTGCTCGATGCGGTCGATGAGGGCCTGCAGGTTGGAGCCGCCTCCGGAGACGAGCACGGCGAGGGACAGGGGCATGGGGACTCCTTGAAGCGCGGGCTGCGCAAGAAATGCTGGAATTCAGGCGACTTGAAAATAATAGCCCGGAATCCGGCCCGCGTCAAGAAAGCGAAAGGGATTGGCAGGGGCGGGAACGGTGCGATAAGGTGCCGCACCATGCCGACGCCGCTCCGCCTCCTCGTCCTCCTGATCCTGGCCGCCCTGGGAACAGTCGCGCCCAGCATCGCGGCCCAGCCCGGCGACGACGGCCGGGACACGCGCATGGAGCACGCCCGGGCCCAGAGCCTCCTGGACATCTGGACCGGCGACCTGCCGGAGATGCTGGACAACCACCGCGTGCGCGCCCTGGTCATCAGCGACCGGGCCAACTTCTTCATCGACGCCACGGGCCAGCCCCGGGGTTTCATGTACGAGCTGGGCCAAATATACCGCAAGAAGCTCAACGTCGGGCGCAAAAAACGTGAGCTGCGGGTGGACGTGACCTACGTCCCCGTGCTCCTGGACGACGCCATTCCGGCCCTGCTGGCCGGACGCGGCGACGTCATCGCCCACACCCTGACCGTGACCCCGGAAAGGGAGAAGCTGGTGGCCTTCACCGCGCCCCTGCTCACCGACGTGCGCGAGGTTCTGGTCACGCGCAAGGGCGCGCCGCGCCTGACGCGCATGGAGGACTTCGGCGGCCGCGAGGTCCACGTGGTGAGCGGTTCGAGCCACGTGGAGCACCTCCGGGCCCTGAACCTCCTGTTCTCGCGCCACGCCGTCCCGCCCGTGAAGATCGTGGAGGCCGAACATACCCTGGGCTCGGCCAACCTCCTGGAGATGCTCTCCGCCGGGATCATCGACAGCGTGGTCTGCGACGACCACCAGGCCGCGCTCTGGTCCCGGGTCCTGCCCGAGCTGGTGATCAACGAGGCCTTTCCCCTGGCCGCCGGGGGCAAGGCCGCCTGGGCCGTGCGCAAGACCAATCCCCTGCTCCTGGCGAGCCTGAACGCGGCCATCGCGGACATGGTCCGCAACCGGAAGGCGCTCGAATCCAGATTCGCGGCCTACCACAAAGACACGCGCTGGTTGTCCAACCCCTTCGTGGGCCGCGAGGGCCGCGCCTTCATGAAGCACTTCCAGGCCTACGCCCGAACCTACGGCTTCGACTGGCTCCAGGCCCTGGCCCAGGCATTCCAGGAGTCGCGCCTGGACAACACGGCGGTCAGCCCCTCGGGCGCGGTGGGGATCATGCAGCTTTTGCCCTCCACTGGCCGGGGCCTGGGCTTCGACGACATCCGCCCGGCGGAGAACAACATCCACGCGGGCATCAAGTACATGAACCTGCTGCGCGGCCAGTTCGACGACGAGGCCATGACCCCGGAGAACCGCTTCCACTTCGCCCTGGCGGCTTACAACGCCGGGCCGAACCGGGTGAAGCGGCTGCGCGAGATGGCCGCCGAGGACGGGCTGGACCCCAACGTCTGGTTCGGGAGCGTGGAGCGCGAGGCCCTGCGCGTGGTGGGGCTGGAAACCGTGAACTACGTGCGCAACATCAACAACTACTTCATCGCCTACCGGCTCTCGGCCGAGATCATCAAACGCCGTGACGAAACCATGAAGAGCAAGGGCCGCGCGAAGCCCCCGGCCGGGGGCGCGATCCGTTCCTAGCGCTCCGCCAGCCGCCCCACCACCAGGGAGGCCTTGTCCCGGCCGTCCAGGCGCAGCACGTCCGTGAGCCCGGCGTCCTCCATCCAGCCCCGCACCTCGGATTCCGTGTAGGTGTCCCCGCGCTCGGTGTTCACGAGCATGTTCAGGGCGAACAGGGCCCCGTGCAGCGGCGTGGTGCGGTCGTCGTCCATGATGAAGTCCTGCACGGCCACCCGGCCGCCCGGATTCAGGGCTCGGGCCGCGCGGGCCACCAGCCGCTTGTTTTCCGCGGCGGAATTGATGTGCGCGATGGCCGAGAGGAAGACCAGATCGTAGCCTTGGCCGAAATCGGCATCGTGGTAGTCGCCGTCCTGGGTGCCGATGCGCTCGGAGAGCCCCTCGGCCGCCACGTAGCGCCGCGTGAGCGGGGTCACGTGGGGCAGGTCCAGGACCACGGCCGTGAGCCCGGGCTCGGCCCGGCAGAAGGCCATGCTGTAGGCCCCGGAGCCGCCGCCCAGGTCCAGGACCCGGCGCACCCCGGAGAGGTCCAGGAGCGCGGCCAGGGCGTCCGCGTCGTCCTTGGCCCGGCGGTGCATGGCCTCGATGAAGGAGCGGGTGTCGGCCGAATCGGCCGAGGGCCGCTCGGTGACGCGGCCGCCGCGGCGCACGGCGTCGGTGAGCGTGGCCCAGCTCTTGTAGACGTTGGCGGTGTGCGCCAGACCCGAAAGATAGCGCGGGCTTTTGGCGTTGAGGAAGGTTTCGGCGGCCTCGGTGTTGCGGAACAGCCCGCCGTCCTTGCGCACGAGGCCCAGGGCGGCCAGGGCGTTCAACAGGCGGTCCAGGCCGCGCGGGTCCGCGCCCAGGCGCTCGGCCGCCTCCTCCGAGCCCAGCCCCTCCAGGCCCAGGGCCGTGAAGACTCCCAGTTCGAAGGCCGAGAGCAGCACCCGGCTCTCCTGGAAGGCCTTGGCGATCTCCTGGATATCCCTCTCGCCGCCGATCTCGGGCCTGGACATGATCTCCTCCTTGCTCTACCGGCGCGCGTCCTCCACAAGGGCCGCCACCAGCGCGGGAATGGTGTAGTCGGCGGGCTGCACGGCGGGCGCGAAGCCGTATTTCTCCAGCGTCCGGGCCGTCACCGGGCCGATGCAGGCGAAGCGCACCGAGGAATGTTTCCTCATCTCCTCGGCGGGCATCAGGGCGAAGAAGTTGTCCACCGTGGAGGAGCTGGCGAAGGTCACATAGTGGATGCGGCCCTCGTCCAGGGCCGCGCGCAGTTCCGAGGCGTCGGACTGGGCGGGCCGGGTCTCGTAGACCGGCAGCACGTCCACGTGGCAGCCCGCCTTGCGCAGATCCTCGGGCAGCACCTCGCGGGCCTCGCGAGCCCGGGGGATGAGGACGCGCTTGCCCGCAGCGCCTTTCTCCAGCAGTCCGGCCACCACCTGTTCGGCCACGAACTTCTCGGGCACGAAGTCCGCGCGGATGCCGCGTTCGGCCAGGGCGGCCGCCGTGGCCGGGCCGATGGCCCCCACCTCCACGCCCGCGAAGACGCGCGCGTCCAGGCCGAACTCGGCCAGGTGGTCCCAGAAGCACTTCACGCCGTTCACCGAGGTGAACACGGCCCAGTCGTAGGACGGCAGGGCCACCACGGCCTTCTCCACGGCCTCGTCGTCGGCCGCCGGGGTCACGGCGATGGTCGGGAACTCCAGGACGCAGGCCCCGTCCTCGCGCAGCAGGGCCGAGAGGTCGCTGGCCTGCTCGCGGGAACGCGTGACCACCACGCCCTTGCCCAAAAGCGGCTTCTTCTCGAACCAGGCCAGCTTGTCGTGCAGGCCGCAGACCCCGCCCACGATGATGATGCTCGGGGCCTTGAACTTCCGGCGCTCGGCCTCTGCGGCCACGTATTCAAGCGTGGAGACGAAGGACTGCTGGTCGCAGCGCGTGCCCCAGCGCACCAGGGCCACCGGGGTCTCCGGCGCGCGGCCGTTGTTCATCAGGTTGCCCGCGATCATGGGCAGGTTCTTCACGCCCATGTAGAAGACCAGGGTGGAGCTGCTGCGGCCGTAGACTTCCCAGTTGTGGCCGGACTCCTCCTTGGTGGGGTCCTCGTGGCCGGTGATGAAGCAGACGCTCGTGGTGTGGTCGCGGTGGGTCACCGGGATTCCGGCGTAGGCCGCGGCGGCCACCCCGGACGTGACGCCCGGGACCACCTCGAACTCGACGCCCGCCTCCACCAGCTCCTCGGCCTCCTCGCCGCCGCGCCCGAAGACGTAGGGGTCGCCGCCCTTGAGCCGGGCCACGCTCTTGCCCTCGCGGGCCTTGGCGATGATCAGAGCGTTGATCTGGTCCTGGGGCAGGGTGTGGTCCCCGCCCTTCTTGCCCACGTAGAGCACTTCCGCGTCCTCGCGGCAGAACTTCAGGAGGTCCGGGTGGGCCAGGTAGTCGTAGATGACCACGTCGGCCGTCTCCAGAATCTGCTTGCCCTTGAGGGTGAACAGGCCGAGATCGCCCGGGCCCGCGCCGATGAGATAGACTTTGGACATGTTGCCTCCGGCGGCCAGGGGAAGCCCCTTTCTGGAGAAAGGGGCTTCCCCTGGACCCCTTCCCCAAAGACTTTCAACGGCGCGCCCTCGCGGGCGCGCGGCTCATGACACTCGTTTCGGCCGCGCCGGGGCGGGCCCGCCTTGCATCCTCAGCCCGCCACGCTGCGCAGCCGGGCCTCCAGGGCCGAGAGCTTGTCCTTCTCCTCGGCCAAAAGCGTCAGCTTCTCACGCTCCTTCTCCACGACCTCGGCCGGAGCCTTGGCCACGAAGCCCTGGTTGGCGAGCTTCTTTTCCACGATGGACACCTGCTGGGCCAGTTTGTCCAGCTGCTTGCCCACGCGGGTCAGCTCGGCCTCGAAGTCCACCACGCCCTCCAGGGGCACGAAGACCTCGTTGCCGCGCACCACGGCCGTGCCCGAGGCGCGGGGGCCCTTGACCTCCGGTCCGGCCTGGAAGTTCTCCAGCCGGGCCAGGGAGAGCACCAAGGGCCGCACGGAATCGAGCAGCGCGGCGTCCTCGGCCGAGGGCGTGCGCACGAGCAGGTCGAGCTTCTTCGCCGGGTCCACGCCCAGTTCGGCGCGGATGTTGCGCACCGCGGTGACCACGCCCTGGAACAGCTCCATCCTGGCGGCCACGGCCTCGTCGCGCAGTTCGGGACGGGCGGCCGGGGAAGGCTCCAGGGCGATGTCCTTGCGGTTTTCCGGGATGCCCGGCAGCGCGGCCCATATCTCCTGGGTCACGAAGGGCATGATCGGGTGGAGCAGGACCAGGGTCTCGGAGAGCACGGTCCAGAGCACCACCTGGGTGCGGGCCTTGGCCGTCTCGTCCTGGCCGTAGAGGTCGCCCTTGGCCATCTCCAGGTACCAGTCGCAGAACTCGCTCCAGATGAAGCGGTAGAGCCCCTGGGCCATGTCGTTGAAGCGGTACTCCACGACGGCCAGGCGCACCTCCTCCTTGACCTCCTCCAGGCGGCGCAGAATCCAGGTGTTGGCCAGCCCGCCGCAGTCCTTCAGCTCCGCCCGGGGCATGGCCTCGGGCAGGTTCATGAGCGCGAAGCGGGCCGCGTTCCAGATCTTGTTCACGAAGTGGCGGTAGCCCTCGATGCGCTTCTCCGAGAGCTTGATGTCCCGGCCCATGGCCGCGAAGGCCGTGAGGGTGAAGCGCAGGGAGTCGGTGCCGTATTTCTCGATCATCGCCAGCGGGTCGATGACGTTGCCCGTGGACTTGCTCATCTTCTTGCCCTGCTCGTCGCGCACCAGGGCGTGGATGTACACGTGGCCGAAGGGCACGCGGTCCATGAAGTGCAGGCCCATCATCATCATCCGGGCGACCCAGAAGAAGAGGATGTCGAAGCCGGTGACGAGCACGGAGGTGGGATAGAAGGCCGCCAGCTCCGGGGTCTTGTCCGGCCAGCCCAGGGTCGAGAAGGGCCAGAGCGCGGAGGAGAACCAGGTGTCCAGCACGTCCTCGTCCTGAACCAGACGCGTCTCGCCGCACTTGGGGCAGCGGTCGGGGTCCTTGGCCGCCACGATGAGTTCGCCGCAAGCCTCGCAGGTCCAGGCCGGGATGCGGTGGCCCCACCAAATCTGGCGGCTGATGCACCAGTCGCGGATGTTGTCCAGCCAGTCGTAGTAGACCTTCTCCCACTGCTTGGGGAAAATCTCGGTGTCGGCGGGCACGGCGGCGCGGGCGCGCTCGGCCAGGGGTTTGACCTTCACGAACCACTGGGTGGAGACGTGCGGCTCGATGACGCTCTTGCAACGGTAGCACTCGCCCACGCTGTGCTCGTGGTCCGCCACCTCCAGGAGCAGGCCCTCGGCCTTCAGGTCGGCCACCACGGCCTCGCGGCACTCCTCCTTGGTCATGCCGCGATACTTCACGGGCGCGTTCTCGTTCATGCGCCCGTCCTCGTCGATGACCTGCGTCACCTCCAGGCCGTGCTTGCGGCCCAGCTCCCAGTCGTTCATGTCGTGGGCCGGGGTGACCTTCAGGCAGCCGGTGCCGAACTCGCGGTCCACGTAGTTGTCGCCGATGACCGGCAGCTTGCGGCCCACCAGGGGCAGCACGGCGTACTCGCCGATGTGCTCGTTGTAGCGCTCATCCTCGGGATGCACGGCCACGGCCGTGTCGCCGAGCAGCGTCTCCGGCCGGGTGGTGGCGATCACGAGCGAACCGCCCTTCATGAGCGGATACTTGATGTGCCAGAGGTGGCCCTTCCTCGGGGCGTGCTCCACCTCGTCGTCGGCCAGGGCCGTGTGGCAGCGGTTGCACCAGTTGACGATGTACTTGCCCTTGTAGATGAGCCCCTCGTGGAAGAGCCGGGCGAAGACCTCGCGCACGGCCCGGGACAGGCCCTCGTCCAGGGTGAAGCGCTCCCGGGTCCAGTCAACGGACGCGCCCAGGCGGCGGATCTGGTTCAGGATGCGGTCGCCGTACTGCTTGCGCCACTCCCAGACCCGGGCGATGAAGGCCTCGCGCCCCAGGTCGTGGCGGCCCTTGCCTTCCTTCTTCAACTGGCGCTCGACCACGTTCTGGGTGGCGATGCCCGCGTGGTCCGTGCCCGGAACCCAGAGAACCTTGCGGCCCTGCTGGCGGTGAAAACGGCAGAGGATGTCCTGAAGCGTCAGGTTCAGGGCGTGGCCCATGTGCAGGGCGCCGGTGACGTTGGGCGGCGGGATGACGATGGAATACGGCTCGCCCGGCCCGGCCGGGTCGGGGCTGAAGGCCCGGGTCTCTTCCCAGTGCTTGGCCCACTTTTCCTCAATGCCCCAAGGCTCGTAACCCTTGGGGAGGGATGCTTCGGACATCGACTGACTCCTTTGGAAAGATGACGGGAGCGGGTCATGGCCCGGTCCCGTCCGCGCTGAATCGAAAGACCTACCCAAAAATCGTCCAAGAGGAAAGACCCGGCTTCGCCGCCGACTTCGTCGGACTATTGAAAGGCAGAGAGGCTCTCGGCTCTTTGTCTCTTTGAAACGGGCCGAAGGCCCCCGGCTTCGCCGCCGACTTCGTCGGATGAGAAAAAACGGAGAGGCTCTTCCTTGCTTTCCGAGATCAGGCGAAGCCTGCCGCTCCGCCGGATTATAATGCGGCCCTCCTTGCCACCCAGCATGGATTCTGCGATAGAAAAAATGCGATTCGTAAGTTCTTCAACGGGTTGCCCCTGACAACAGAGGAGGAGAGATGAAAGGGATTCTGCGCGTGTTGGTGTTCCTGTGCTGCCTGGGCGCCGCCGGAACGGCCCTGGCCTGCACCACGATCCTCGTGGGCAAGGACGCCTCCACCGACGGTTCGGTGCTCGTTTCGCATTCCGACGACGGCCTGGGCGACGCCCGGCTCATCTCTGTCCCGGCCATGGACCACAAGCCCGGAAGCATGCGCGCGGTGTACTACTCCCACTGCGCCCTGGACTTCAAGCCCCAATGGGGCGGCAGCGAGTCCCAGCGCATGATGACCACCGAGCGCGGCCCGGGCTACAACACCCCCGGCGTGCCCAAGAGCGTGCCCCTGGGCTTCATCCCCCAGGTGGCCCATACCTACGCCTACTTCGACGCCAACTACGGGATCATGAACGAGCACCAGCTGTCCATCGGCGAATGCACGGACAAGGCCAAGGTCCACCCCGAGCCCGAGGCGGGCAAGCGCATCTTCTACTCCGCCGAGCTGTCCCGCGTGGCCCTGGAGCGCTGCACGACCGCCCGCGAGGCCATCCAGCTCATGGGCGAACTCATCGCCAAGTACGGCTACTACGGCACCGGCGAGACCCTCCTCGTGGCCGACCCCAAGGAAGGCTGGGTCTTCGAGATGTGCGGCTACGACATGAACGGCACGGACGGCGTCTGGGTGGCCCAGCGCGTGCCCGACGACGCCTTCTTCGCGGCCGCCAACCAGTTCCGCATCCGCGAGGTCCGGGAGAACGCCCCGGACATGATGTACTCCAAGAACATCTTCGACGTGGCCAAGGCCAAGGGCTGGTGGAAGCCCGAGAGCGGTCCCCTGGACTGGACCGCCGTGTACGGCGACGGCGAGTTCCACCACCCCTACTACTCCCTGCGCCGGGTCTGGCGGGCCATGACAATGGTGGCCCCGTCGCTGAAGCTCTCCCCCTGGGTCGAGGGCCCCTTCACCAAGGCCTATCCCTTCACCATCAAGCCGGACAACAAGCTCAACCCCAAGGACATCTTCGCCATCCACCGCGATAATTACGAAGGCACCGAGTTCGATTTGACCCAGGGGCTGGCCGCCGGGCCCTTCAACGACCCGAACCGCTTCGAGGGCCAGGCCGAGGGCATGGCCGACAAGGAAGGCCGCCTGACCCCGCTCGACGGGGCCTTCGAGCGGCCGCTGAACATCTACCGCTGCGTCTACGCCTACGTGAACCAGTCGCGCTCGTGGCTGCCCGACGCCATCGGCGGGCTCACCTGGTACGGCCCGGACCGTCCGGCCACGGCCGTGCTCCTGCCCTTCCACGCGGGCGTCATCGACCTGCCCGCGCCGATCCAGAAGGGCGACGCGCTCAAGCTCGAACGCGGCAGCCTCTGGACCGCCTTCAACTACGTGGCCAACTACGCCATGCTCAAATACTCGTTCATGATCCAGGACATCGTCAAAGTCCGTGAGCAGTACGAGTCCGCCGCTTTCGGCGAGCTGCCCGCCCTGGAGGACAAGGCCCTGGCGCTCTGGAAGAAGGGTGACCAGAAGGGGGCGCGCAAGCTGCTCACCACCGACGCCGACACCCGGGCCAAGGCCCTGCTCAAGGACTGGTGGAATCTCTCGGATCAGCTCTACATCAAGTACAACGACGGTTTCCTGAACACCAAGGAAGGCCTGGCCCAGGAAGTCTTCTACCCGGCCTGGTGGCTCAAGGCCGTGGGCTTTGAAAGCGGCCCGACCAAGTACGAGAAGCCGAAGAAGTAACCGAACGCCCGGCGGGACGCCCTCTTCCTCGGGGAGGGGGCGTCCCTTGCCGAATCCCGCCCGCCTCTGCTACTGCCCTTTCATGTCCGCCCCATCCCCCTCCGCCCTGCACGTCTACTGGGACGAGTCCCACATCTGGGGTCTGCTGGTGGTCCGCGCCCTGCGCGCCTGGGGCCTGCCCCACCGTCTGGTGAGCGGCGCGGAGATCGCCCGGGGCGTCCTGGCCGAGGACCGGCCCGCGGCCCTGCTCGTTCCCGGCGGCCGGGCCAGGGGCAAGGCCGAGGCCCTGGGGGCCGCCGGGGTGGCCGCCGTGCGCGGCTACGTGAACGACGGCGGTACCTACATCGGCTTCTGCGGCGGCGCGGGCCTGGGCCTGTCCGGAGGGGAGGGACTGGAGCTCTGCCCCTGGGAACGCGGCGGCTTCGCCGACCGCTTCCAGCATTTCCTGAGCGGGCATGTGCATGTGGAGCTGGCCCGGGACCATCCCCTGGTGCCCGAGGAGTTGGGCCCGTCCATCCTGGCCCCGGTCTGGTGGCCCGCGCGGTTCGCGCCCCAGGGCGACGAGGCCGAGACCCTGGCCCGCTACCGGGAACCGGGCCCGGACTTCTGGGTCGCGGATCTGAGCCTTTCCGCCCTGCCGCCCCAGATCCTGGAGGACTGGGAAAACCTCCACGGCATCCGCCTCCGACCCGAGAACCTCATCGGCCGCCCCGCCGTTGTTTCCGGCAGGCTGGGCCGGGGCCGCTACCTGCTCTCCTACCCCCACCTGGAAACCCCTGCCTCGCGGCAGGCCAACGCCTGGTTCTCGCACATCCTGAACGCGGTCCTCGGGGACTCCACCGCGCGGCCGCCCCTGCCCGCCTGGGATCTCGCCTCCCTGCCCGTGACCTGGGCCGACCCGGTGCTCCTGCGCGCCCGGGACATCATGGAGGAGATCATCCGCACGGGCAGCGAACATTTCCTGCTCTTCTGGCGCAATCCCTGGCTCCTTGGCTGGCGGCGCGGCATCCCGGGCGCGGCCCTGGGCAGCCTCTACGCCCTGGTGCGCGAGTGTCTGGGCCGCCCGGAGACCGAGGCCGCCCGCGACTACTGGCGGGAAAAGGCCGCGGAATTCGGCCGGCTGGCCGAGTTGTTCCACCAGGGCGTCACCGGCTACCTGCTCTCCGAGCGGCTGGCCATGACCGTGCTGCACTCCGCGCCCGAGGCCCTCTATCCGCGCGGGCTCCGGGGCCAGCGCGAAGCCCTGTTCGGGCCGCCGCCCTCCTCCGGCGGCCTCTACGCCGACCTCTCGCGCATCCTCGAGGAGCTGTGCCGTCGCCAGGATTGATCGAATACATGATATTGTTTGTCAGGTTATAATTCGATTTGTTGATTGCCGCCTCCGCTTCACGTATGCCCGTAAACAAGGGGAGCGCCCGGGTCCGCAGCCCACCCGGGCCGGAGAAGCATGGCAAGCGAGGATTCGCGGGACAAGCCCCAGACCTGCGCCGACATTCCCGACGGCGGCGGATCACCCGGCGGCGCGGACGCCCGGGTGCGCTTCTGCCTCTCCGAGGACGGGCTCAAACTCGGCATCAGCCGCTACACCCCGCCCGGCCCCGGCGGCGCGCCCCTGACCAGGGAGCGCATCCGCGAATCCCTGGCCCGGGCCGGAATCTCCCAGCCGCCCAGCGAGGCGGCCCTGGACAAGATTCTGCGCAACATCGCCGAAGACAAGCCGGTCACGGGCATCACCCTCGTGCGCGGCAAACCCGCCGTGGAATCCCGGGACGCCTTCCTGGAGCCCATGGGCGACCACGGCCGCCCCGTGTTCCCCGGCGACATCGTGGCCCTCAAGCACGCCCCGGAAAAACCCGAGGACGGCCTGACCCTCGACGGCCGCGTTCTCACCCCGGCCAACCGGGCCCCGGCCAAGGATCTGGAGGTGCCCCGCGCGGACAACGTGGCCCTGAATCCGGCCGACGACACCGTGCGGGCACAGGTCTACGGCCTGGCCGAAGTCTCCCCCCAGCGGGCCGTGGTGCGCCCGCTCATCACCCTGAACGAGAACAAGACCGAGGCCAGGGCCGTGATCATGGCCACGGACTCCCTGGACAGGCCCGTGACCGCCGAGCGGCTGGCCCGGGCCCTCAAGGTTCTGCGCATCTCGCGGCCGCTCCTGCGGGAAAATGCGGAACAGGCCCTGACCCTGGCCCGGGAGACCGGCCAGCCCCAACAGGACGTGGTCCTGGCCCTGGGCGCGCCTCCCAAGCCCGGCAAGGACGGCTGGCTGGAGCTCCTGATCCGCAGCCGCGACCTGGTGGGCACCGAGGCCCAAGGCGGCCGCCTGGACTATCGCGAACGCGGCAGCCATCCCTCGGTGGAAAAGGGCCGCCAGTTCGCCCGCCTGCATCCCCCGGCTTCGGGGGAGGAGGGTCTGGACCTGTTCGACCAACCCATCGCCGCGTCCTCGGGGCAACCTCTGGAGATCACCGCGGGCGAGGGGGTCACGGCCTTGGAGGGCGGCGCGTTGTTCCAGGCCGAGGTGGACGGCATGGTGGTCGTCCAGGGGCAGGTGCTGTCCATCACCGACAGCGTGGTGGTCCCGGGCGACGTGAGTCTGTCCTCGGGAAACATCCGCGTGGACAAGGGCTCGGTGGAGGTCCAGGGCAGCGTGCGCGACGGCTTCGAGGTCCACTCGGCCGGGCACGTGGTGGTGCGCGAGGTGGTTGAAAGCGCCCGCGTCGAGGCCGAGGGCAACGTGGAGGTGGGCGGCGGCATCCTCATGTCCAAAGGCGGCCTGATCCGGGCCGGGGGCCACGTCACGGCCCAGTTCGCCACCAACGCGCGCATTCAGGCCGAAGGCGACGTGGTCATCGGCAACGAGATCACCCACTGCGCCATCCGCACCCAGGGGCAAATCCTGGCGGTGAAGGGCAAGGGCATCGTCCAGGGTGGAACCCTGGTCTGCGGCAAGGGCCTGGAGTGCAACGAGCTGGGTTCGCCCCTGGGAGTGGCCACGGTGGTGGGCGTGAGCATCCAGGCCGATGGAGACCAGGCCGTGCTGGAGGAGCGGGGAGCCATCAAGAAGGAGCTGGAGCGCATCGACGCGAGCCTGGGTTGCGCCGATCCCCGCGTGATCCTGGAGCGCACCCCGCCGGAGAAGCGAGAGGCCGTGCTCCGGCTTCTGCGCTACCGCATGAAGCGCTGGGAGCGCTTCCGGGAGATCACGCAGATTCTGGCCGAGGCCCTGCGCAGGCGGCGGCAGGAATTCGCCCTGGCGAAAATCCGGGTCCGGCGGGTGGCCCATCCGGGCGTGAGCATCAAAATCGCGGGCCGCACCCTGACGCTCACCGCGCCCGTGGAGCGCAGCAGTTTCCATTACGACGACCAGACCCGCGAGATCGTGGTCGGCAATCTCTAGTCCGCCGCGCCGTCCTGTCCCATGAGCCCGGCCGCCAGTTCGGCCAGCAGGCCTTCCAGGTCGCCGGGCAGGCTTCCGTCCGCGCCCAGGGCGGCCAGCACGGCCTCGGGGTCCAGGCCCCGCTCCAGGGCCAAGCGCCGCAGCGCTTCGCGTTCGCTCTCGTCCATGCCCCTCCCCTGCCCGAAAAAGAGCCGGGCGGCAACGGGTTCCCCCGCCGCCGCCCAGCAAGCGAACGGAACTATCGGTCTAGAAGCCGTAGCCGAAGGAGTCCACGGCCATCTTGGTCCGGGCGCGCATGGAGGCCATGCGGGCTTCCAGGGCCGCCGGATAGGAAGCCAGGTCCAGGGGCTGGGTCGCCACGCCGGAGTCCATGGCCGCCTTGGCCACGGCCGGAGCCACCCAGGTGAGCACACGCGGATCCAGCGGCTTGGGGATGACGTAGTCCATGCCGAACTTCAATTCCTTGACCCCGAACAGGGCGCAGACCTCGGCCGGGACCGGTTCCTTGGCCAGGTCGGCCAGGGCCCGGGCGGCGGCCAGCTTCATCTCCTCGTTGATGATCCGGGCCCGCACGTCGAGCGCGCCCCGGAAGATGTAGGGGAAGCCGAGCACGTTGTTGATCTGGTTCGGGAAGTCCGATCTGCCGGTGGCCATGATCAGGTCCGCGCGAGCCTCCTTGGCCACGGCGTAGGGGATCTCCGGGTCCGGGTTGGCGCAGGCGAAGATCACCGGGTGCTCGGCCATGCTCCTGACCATGTCGGCGTTCAGGATGTCCTTGGTGGACAGGCCCAGGAACAGGTCCGCGCCGTTCATGGCCTCGGCCAGGGTGCAGGCCTTGGACTGGGCGAACTCCCGCTTCTCCTTGTTCAGGCCCTCACGGCCGGTGTGGATCAGGCCCTTGGAGTCGAACATGAAGATCTGTTCGCGGGTCAGGCCCATGCTGATGTAGAAACGGCAGGTGGAGACGGCCGCAGCGCCCGCGCCGGAGACCACGACCTTGATGTCGCCGATCTTCTTGCCGCTGATCTCCAGGGCGTTGAGCAGGCCCGCGCCGGAGATGATGGCCGTGCCGTGCTGGTCGTCGTGGAAGACCGGAATGCCCATCTCCTTGATGAGCGTCTGCTCGATCTGGAAGCACTCCGGGGACTTGATGTCCTCGAGGTTGACGCCGCCGAAGGTGGGTTCGAGCATCTTGCAGAACTCGATGACCTTGAGCGGGTCCAGCTGGCGGATGTTCAGGTCGTAGACGTCGATGTCCGCGAAGATCTTGAAGAGCACGCCCTTGCCTTCCATGACCGGCTTGCCCGCCTCGGGCCCGATGTTGCCCAGGCCGAGCACGGCCGTGCCGTTGGAGACCACGGCCACGAGGTTGCCCTTGTTGGTGTACTCGTAGACCTTCTCGGTGTCGGCGTGGATGGCGCGGCAGGCCTCGGCCACGCCCGGGCTGTAGGCCATGGTCAGATGCTTCTGGGTCGCGCAGGGCTTGATGGAGAAGACTTCCAGCTTGCCCCGGCGCTTGTCGGAATGGTACGCGAGCGCCTCTTCCTTGGTGTACAGTGCCATGGGTCCGCCTCCAGAAAAAATAGATGAAATTACCGGGTTTGATTATTGAATCAACCGGGCCGGGTCAAGGAGAAAAGCGGCCGTTCCCGGCCATCCGGCGCGGCAGCGCGAGCCGCACCAGGCAGCCGCCACGGGGCCCGGAGCCCAGGCTGATTCCCCCGCCGTGCTCGTGGGCGATGCGCTGGGCCGTGGTCAGACCCATGCCCACGGACAGGGGCCGGGTGCTGTAGAAGGGATCGAAGACATAGGGCAGATGCTCCTCGGCCACGCCCGGGCCGTCGTCCAGCAGCGACAACTCCCAGAGATCCTCGAACGGCTCCAGGGACAGGCGCAGCCTGCACGGGCCGTCGGCGGCCTCCAGGCTGTTGCGCAGGAGCGCCGCCAGGGCCCGGCGCAGCAGGTCCGCGTCGGCGGCCACGGTTCCGCCGTCCCCGGCGATGTCCAGGGAATGCCCGTCCGCGCGGACCAACCCGGTCAAGGCCAGGTCCAGGGCCTCGCGGGCCAGCGGGGCCAGGGCGCAGGGCGCGACCTCGCCCAGACGGATGGCCGCGAAGGAGGACACGGCCTCGACCACGGCCTCCAGCCGCCGGGCGCTGTCCAGGATGGGCCGCACCAGCTCGGTCTCGGGCGCGGCTTCGGGCAGGCGGCGCAGGAGCAGGTCGCTGAAGCCGCCCACGGTCATGAGCGGGTTGCGGATCTGGTGGGCCACGGCCATGGAGAGCTTCTGCAGGCCTTGGGCGCGGTGACGCTGAAGCAGGCGGTTCTCCTCCAGCATGGCCTTCTCGCGCTCGTGCAGGGCGATGATGTCGCTCATGTCCGCGATCTGCACGGTGATGCCGAAGAGCTTGCCGAAGTCCACCAGAAGCGAGCGTGAAAGCGAGAGACGCAAAGTCCCGCCGTCGGGGTGGAGATAGTCGAAGTCCGTGGGCGGCAGTTCCCGGGGCCGGTTCAGGGGACCGGCGGCCTCCAGGTATTCCCCGAGATCCTCGTTGAGCCCGAGCCGCAGGAAGAAGGCGTCCCAGGTGGTCCGGGCCAGATCCGCATGGGACAGGCCCAGGAGCCGAGGCAGGGCCGCGTTCACGGCATAGGCCCGGCCCGCGTCGTTGAAGAGGATGACGCCGGTCTGGAAGCTGTCCAGCAGCCCCTGGAAATAGGACGAACGGATGAAGGCCAGCATGAAGCCCCCCGGAAACGGACGGGTTCTCCCTGCATCAGGCGTAGCCGGGGCCGGGGTCCGCGTCAAGGCGCGGCCGGCGTCTCGCGGGCGCGGGAGTTCCCGGGCCCGGGCCGTCAGCCCTTGCGTACGCGCACGTTGATCCCGTAGGTCTCCTTCATCTCCTTGCGCATGGCCTCGTAGTCGCCCTCGCCGCGCGTGCGCATGACCACGTAGCGCTGTCCCGGCCCGGCCTTCTCGTGCGTGGACATGATGCTCTGGAGCCGGTAGCCGTGCTTGCGCAGCACGTCGGCGGCCTCCTTGATGGAGCCGGGCCGGTCGTCCAGGGCCAGGCTCACCCGCGAGCCTCCCCGGCGCGCGCCGGTGATCTCCACCAGGACGCGGTACATGTCGCGGTCGGAGATGATGCCCACCAGCTTGCCGCCGTCCACCACGGGCAGGCAGCCGATGCGCTGATCGAAGAGCATCATGGCCGCCTCCTCCACGGGCACGTCCGGGCCGATGGTCACGGCCGGGCGACGCATGACCTGGCGCACCGAGGTCTTGGCCAGGAGGTAGTTCAGCTCGTAGATGTCCAGGGAGGTGCCCTTGGAGGGGGCGTATTCCTTGATGTCGCGGTCGGAGAGCACGCCCACGACCATGCCCTTCTCGACCACGGGCAGATGGCGGATGTTCTTCTCCTTGAGCAGCAGCACGGCGTCGTTGATGGGGTCGTCCGGCCCGACGGTATGCACGTAGGTCGTCATCCAGTCCTTGACCAGCATGAATCTTCCTCCTGCTTTGTCAGACCCCGAGATAGGCGGCCTTGACGTGTGGGTCGTTGAGCATGGCCCGGCCTTCGCCCTGCATGACGAGCTTGCCCGTCTCCAGGACGTAGGCCCGGTCGGCGATGGCCAGGGTCTGGCGCACGTTCTGCTCCACGATGAGCACCGTGCGGCCCTCGGCGCGGATCTTGCCGATGATCTCGAAGATGTCGCGCACGAGGATCGGGGCCAGGCCCAGGGAGGGCTCGTCGAACATGACGAGTTTCGGGTGGGACATGAGCGCCCGGCCGATGGCCAGCATCTGCTGCTCCCCGCCGGAGAGCGTGCCGGACTGCTGGCGGCGGCGTTCCTTGAGCCGGGGGAACAGGCCGTAGACCATCTCCTTGGTGGCGGCGCGGTTCTTCTTGGCCTCCCCGCGCAAAGCTCCCATGTCCAGGTTCTCCTCCACGCTCATCTCCACGAACAGGCGGCGGGCCTCCGGGCAGTGCGCCAGCCCCAGGTCGATGAGCCGGTAGGGTTCCATAGTGTGGATGGGCGCCGTATCGAAGAGGATCTCGCCCGAGGCCGGGCGCAGAAGCCCGGAGATGGTTCGCAGGATCGTGGACTTGCCCGCTCCGTTGGCCCCGATGAGGGCCACGATCTCGCCCTCGCGGACGTTGAAGGAGACGTCCCAGATGACCTGGACGTCGCCGTAGAAGACGTTGATGTTCCTGATATCAAGCACCTTCAGCCTCCCCGAGGTAGGCCTCGACCACGAGGGGATTGGCGCTGATCTCGGCCGGGGTCCCCTCGGCGATCTTCTGGCCGTAGTTGAGCACGACGATGCGGTCGGAGATGGACATGATCACCTTCATGTGGTGCTCGATGATCATGATGGTGACGCCCTTCTTCTTGATGCCCTTGATGATCTCGATGGAGACGTCCAGCTCGGCCGGGTTCAGGCCCGCGAAGGATTCGTCCAGGAGAATGAGCTCCGGCTCCGTGGCCAGGGCCCGGGCGATCTCCAGGCGCTTGCGCTTGCCCAGGGGCAGGCCCTTGGAGATCATCGCCCGGTCCTCCATGAGCCCGGTGAACTCGAGGATCTCCAGCGCCCGCCGTTCCGCCCCGGCCTTGGTCCTGGAGCGCAGGAAGGCCGAGGCGATGACGTTGTCCAGCACGCTCATGCGCTGGAGCGGCTTGACCACCTGGAAGGTGCGCGCCACGCCGAGGCGGCAGATCTGGTGCGGTTTGAGCCCGGAGACCGTGCGGTCCTTGAAGCGGACCTCGCCCCGGGAGGGTTTGTAGAAGCCGTTGACCACGTTGAAGAGCGTGGTCTTGCCCGCGCCGTTCGGTCCGATGAGCGCCAGGATCTCGCCCTGCTCCACGGAAAAGGAGATGTTGGAGAGGGCGGCCAGGCCGCCGAAGAACATCGAGACCTTGTCCACCGTGAGGAGTGCCATCAGACCGCCGCTCCTTTCTTCTTGAAGAGACGGGCGAGCGTCTGACGGTCGCCCACCAGGCCGTTGGGCAGGTAGATGATGATGACGATGAGCAGCACGCCGAAGAGGGTCTGGTAGGCCGTGCCCACATAGGGCAGGGAGCGGATGACCTCGGCCAGAAGGACCATGATCACCGCGCCCACCACCGGGCCCCAGTAGGTGGCCACGCCGCCGACCATGACCACCATGATGGTCAGGATGGAGATGTCGCCCAGTGAGAAGACCACCTGCGGGTCGATGTAGCCCATGTAGTTCATGTAGAACGCGCCGGAGAAACCGGTGATGACCGCGCTCACGGTGAGCGCGATGGTCTTGTAGAGCGTGGTGTTGATGCCCAGGCTCTCGGCCGCGTCCTGGTCCTCGCGGATGGCCACGAAGTAGTAGCCCCAGCGGCTCTCGGCCAGGAGCTTGACCACCCAGAAGGTCAGCGCGGCCACGCCCAGGATCACGTAGTAGTAGCCGGTCTTCTCCACCCAGGTGCGCTGGATCATGATCCCCAGGTTGCCCTGGGTCAGGTCCGTGAGGTTCTCGGCCGTGATGCGCATGATCTCGCCCAGGGCCAGGGTGGCCAGGACGAAGTAGGGTCCGCGCAGCCGGAGCACGATCAGGCCCATGACCAGGGCGGTCGCGGCCACGAACGGGATGGACAGCGGGAAGCCGTACCAGGACGAAAGGTTCAGGTGGAAGCTGGCCAGGCCCGCGCAGTACGCGCCCAGGCCGAAGAAGGCCGCGTGGCCGAAGGATACCTGGCCGGTGTAGCCGCCGAGCAGGTTCCAGGCCATGCCCGAGACGGACCACATGATGACCAGGATGAGCAGATGCATGACGTAGCTGGACAGGCCCAGGAGGGGCAGAACGGCCATGGCCGCGAGCACGATGAGGGGGGCGAAACGTTTCATTTCGTCACCGCCTTGCGCTTGAGCAGCGAGGCCACGCCGCCGGGCAGGAAGACCAAGGCGGCGACGAAGATGGCGAAACGGCCCACCGGGGCCCAGCCCATGCCCACGTAGGTGGCGGTCATGGACTCGAAGACCCCCAGGATGAGCCCGCCCAGGATCGCGCCCATGGTCGACCCCAGGCCGCCCAGAATGGTGATGACGAAGGCGATGAGCGTGAACTGCGACCCCAGCGACGGGAAGAGGTAGTAGATCGGGATGAACAGGCAGCCCGCGGCGGCCACCAGGGCCGAGCCCAGGCCGAAGGTGATGACCCGCATGAGGCCCACGTTCACGCCCATGAGCGCGGCGGCGTCGCGATCCTGGGCCGTGGCCCGGATGGACTTGCCCGTGTCGGTCTTGGCCAGGAAGAACCAGAGCGCCGTGGTGATGCCCACGGCCAGGAGGAAGGACACGGTCCAGGGATAGGAGAGCGAGAGCTCGAAGGGCGCGTCCTTCCAGTAGTCGGACAGGTACCAGGCGTCGGTGGCGTAATCCACCGGCGTGGACTTGTAGTCCGAGGTGAAGAAGATGGTCGCCAGGTTCTGGAGAACCATGCCGATGCCCACGGTCAGGATGACCTGGTTGTGGGGCAGGATGGACTCCACCCGCAGCACGGGATTGATGAGCGTCTTCTGCAGGAACATGCCCAGCAGGAACAGCAGCGGCGGGGCGATGAGCAGGGAGACGTACGGGTCGATGTGGAACAGCGTGAACAGCCAGTAGGCCACGTACATGGCCACCATCATGAGCTGGCCGTGCGTCAGGTTGATGATCTTCATGACGCCGAGGATGAGCGTCATGCCCAAGCCGATAAGCGCATAGAGTCCTCCCAGCAGCACGCCCGATATGAGCGTCTGCAGGAAGACCTCAAGCTGTACCCACATCGACCCGTCTCCCTTTTGTGCTGTCGGTTCCCGGAGCTGTTACTTGCGGTCGCGCCATTTCGGAATGGGGAACACGTACTTGGCTCCGGCGTACTTCTCGGGCCAGATGGTCTGGTGCTTGCCGTCGATGACCTGGAGCACCAGGGTCTCCATGAAGTTCTGGTTCTGATAGCCGTCCTTGTCCTGGAACTTGGCCGGACCGAAGGCGGTCATCATGTCCGTGGCCTTGAGGGCGTCACGGATGTCGTCCTGCTTCATGGACTTGGACCGGGAGAGGGCGTCGGCGACGACGTACAGGGAGGAGTACGCCAGGGCCCCGTGATAGGAAGGCTCGGCGCCGTACTTGGACTTGTATTTCTCGAAGTATTCCTTGGCCCCGGGGAAGGGCACCTGGGGCGACCAGAGGGTGGCCGTGACCACGTACTCGGCGGCGTCCTTGGCGTTGCCCACGAACTCGGGGATGGCGAAACCCGCCGCGCCGCCCGCGAAGAGTCCGGCGTCGATGCGCAGTTCCTTGATCTGGCGCATGAGCAGGGCCGCGTCCATGACGTAGGAGACCATGTAGATCACGTCCGGCCGGGCGGCCTTGACCTTGGACAGGATGGGCTTGAAGTCCACCGCGCCCTTCTCGTACTTCTCCTTGAGCAGCACCTTCATGCCCGCCTTCTCGGCGCTCTTGGCCATCTCCTCGGCGCCGGAGGTGCCGAAGTCGGAGCTTTCATAGAGGATGGCGATGCTCTTGGGCTTGACCACGTCGGCCATGAAGCTCAGCAGGCCCGAGGCGTAGTAGGCGTTGCTCGGGTTGAGGCGGAAGACGTACTTGTAGTTCTGCTGGGTGATCTCGTCGGCGGCGCTGGCGACGACCAGATAGGGAGTCTTGCGCTCCTCGGCCACGGCGGCCACGGCCTTGGCGCAGGCCGAGGTGTACTCCGCGAAGACCACGGGCTGCTTGTCCACGTCGATGAGCTTCTCGACGATGGAGCGGGAGATCTCGGGTTTGCCCTGGGAGTCCTCGAAATTGAGCACCAGCTTGTCGCCCTTGACGCCGCCCTTGGCGTTGATCTCCTCCTGGGCGATTTCATAGGACTTCTTGATGATCTCCCCGAACTTCGCCTGGGCTCCGGTGAGCGGCAGGGGCACGCCGAGGACGATGTCCTTGGCCTGGACCTGTCCGGCCCACGCGAGCGTCAGGAGAAGGGCCAAGAAAAGCGCGACAGTCCTCCTCATGTGCAAACCTCGCAATGGTAAAAAGGTGTTAGGAAAAAGCGGAATGAGTGGATATCGGCATATCTCAATCCGGCATCTTCAGTAAAGGGGGTCCGGCCGTTTTTTTGATTTCTCGATCACCTTGCAGCACGCGCCGCCTTGCGATACCCCTTGCCCATGCTCGACGGATTGCGCCTCGTCCTGGTCCACACCCGCTTCCCCGAAAACATCGGCTCCGCGGCACGGGCCTGCCTGAACATGGGCTGCCGGGATCTGGTCCTGGTGGCTCCCGAGCGCCTGGACCTGGAGCGGGCCCTGCCCCTGGCCACGGTCCACGCCAAGGACATCCTCACCTCGGCCCGCGTGGTCGGCGACCTGCCCGAGGCCCTGGCCGACTGCGCCGCGGCCTACGGCACCACGGCCCGCCTCGGCGGCTGGCGACAGGCCGTGTCCACGCCCCGGACCCTGGCGGCCCAGCTGGCTCCCCGCCTGGAGAGCGGCGAACGCCTGGCCCTGGTCTTCGGGCCGGAGGACCAAGGTCTGACCAACGAGGAGACCATGATCCTCGACGGGCTCTGCTCCATTCCCACTGCCGTCGAGGGCACGTCCCTGAATCTGGCCCAGGCGGTCATGGTCCTGCTCTACGAGTGCTTCGAGGCCCGCAGGCGGGCCTCCCAGCCCGCATCCCCGGCCCACCCGCGCCACGGCCTGGACCACCAGGAGCGCGAAGCCCTGGCCGCCGCCCTGCGCGAGGCCCTGCTGGCCATCGGCTACCTCAAGGAGCAGAACACGGACTACTGGCTCCTGCCCGTGCGCCGCACCCTCTCGCGCCTGGATCCCACTCGGGCCGAATTCAACATGCTCATGGGCGTCTGCCGACAGATCCTCTGGCTCGCAGGAAAAACCGGCAAGGCGATACGGGACACGCGGGAGACGTTATAATCGTCCCGCCTTTTCGATATTCCGGCCCGGGAGAACCTTGATTTCCGCTCGTTAAATTGGCAGAAACGGCCCAGACTCCGGCGAAAAGGGTTTTCCCGGAGGCGCCAAGGGAGGGGAGCCATGCTTCAAGGGAAGAGCCGCCCGGCGACGGTCCTCCGTCCGATCCTGGCCGCGGCCGTCCTTGCGGCGTGTCTCCTCGCGCTCCTCGCCCCCGCCTCGGCCGCCCAGCCGGAATCCGCCCCCCCGCTGGTGTTCGGCATGTCGGCTCCCTTCCGGGGCTCCAATCGGGGCCTGGGAATCGAATTCTACCGCGGGGCCACGGCCTACCTCTCGCACATCAACGCCCAGGGCGGCGTGAACGGCCGGCGCATCGAGATCCTCCCCCTGGACGACGGCTACGACCCGGAACGGGCCGTACGCAACACCATCACCCTGGTGCGCGAGCATCAGGTCTTCGCCCTCTTCTCATACGTGGGCACGCCCACGGCCACCCGCGTCCTGCCCCTGCTCAAGCGCTTCGAGGACGATGACGTCCTCCTGCTCTTCCCTCTCACCGGAGCCCACAACCTCCGCGAACCTCCCTATGGCCGCTTCGTCTACAACCTGCGCGAATCCTACAGGACCGAGGCCCAGGGACTGGTTGACCACCTCGTGGCCGTGGGCCGCACCCGGGTGGCCGTGTTCTATCAGGAGGACGCCTACGGCCGCAGCGGCTGGGACGGCGTGCGCCGGGCCCTCAAGGGCTATGGCCTGAGCATGGCGGGCGAGGCCTCCTACCGGCGCGGGGCCGAAGATCAGGGAGAGTTCGAGGGGCAGGTCCGGCTCATCCTCCAGGCCCGGCCCCAGGCGGTGATCACCGTGGGCACCTACGGGGCCTGCGCGGCCTTCATCCGCCAAGCCCGCGACGCGGGCCTGGACGCGCCCATCGCCGGGGTCTCCTTCGCCGACGCCGACAACATGCTGAACATCCTTCAGGACGATTCGGCGCGCGCGGGCCGCGACTACACCCGCGATCTCGTCTTCGCCCAGGTGGTGCCGAGCTACGAGGATCTGACGCTGCCCGCCGTGGGCCTCTACCGCAGGCTCATGGACAGCCGGGCCCAGATGCCGCCCGACGGGCTGGCCGAGGCCTACACTCCCAACCGTTTCAGCTTCGTGAGTTTCGAGGGCTTCCTGAACGCCATGCTCCTGGCGGAGGCCGTGCGCCGCATGCCGCCCGAACCCAGGCGCTCGGACCTGGCCTCCGCGCTGGAAAGCATCTGGGACTTCGACCTGGGCATAGGTGAGCCGGTGAGCTTCGGCCGGAACCGCCGACAGGGGCTCTCCAGGGTCTACTTCGTCACCGTCCGCGACGGGCTCCTGGTGCCCATCCGGGACTGGAACGCGTGGTGGCTGCGATGAAGCGCTCCCGGCTCTTCCGCAAGACCCTGCTGTTCATGATCCTGGGCTTCGCGGGCATCGCCGCGGTCATGTCCCTGGTCTTCGCCCACCTCGTGAACCGCAACCTCACGGCCGAGTATACGGACAAAGCCAAAGCCCTGGCCCGCACCGTGGCCGAGTCCGACCTCTCGCTCATCCTGGAGCGCGACGCCGCGGGCGTGCAGTCGCGCATCGACCAGTACCTGCACATCAAGGGCGTGGCCTACGTGGTGGTGGCCGACGAGCAGGGCGAAATCCTGGCCCACACCTTCGTGCCCGCCGTGCCGCCGGAGGTTCTGGCCCGGGTGCGGGCCTCCGCCGGGCCCCGCAGCCCGGAGCGGACATCGCTCGCCGAGGTGCGCACCGGCGAAGGCCACGACTATCTGCACATCGCCACCCCCATGCTCGAAGGCCTGGCCGGGAGCATCCACATCGGCATGGACCGGGGGGAAATCCGGGGCTACATCCGCCGGGCTCTCGTCCAGCAACTCTCCATCACCCTGCTGCTCTTCGCCGTCTGCACCATCGCGGCGGCCCTGTTCATCCGCAACATCTCCCAGCCCCTGGTCCAGCTCACGGAATACGCGGGCAAGGTGGCGGCCCACGACTTCAGCGCCGACGTGAGCATCTCCTCCAAGGACGAGGTGGGCGATCTGGCCCGGAGCATGCGCTCCATGGCCCGCGACGTCTCCGGCATGGTCACCGGCCTGGAGGCCGCCGTGGTCAACGCCACCGCCGATCTCAAGGAGGCCCTCTCCTCGCTCTCGGCCGTGCTCAACAACATGGCCGAAGGGCTCCTGGTCATCGACTCCGAGGGCCGCGTGGTGCGCCACAACCCGGCCCTGGCCCGTCTCTTCCGCCTGGAGGGCGCGACCATCAACGGCCGGCTGGTGAGCGATCTGCTGGGCCCCGAGACGGCGAATCTGGTCTGCCCCCGGACCATGGACGCCCCGGCCCCGGACCGCGTGCTGGAAACCCTGGCCCAGCGGGCCGACGGCAGCTTTTTCCCGGTGGAGGTTTCCTCCGCGCCGGTGGCCCTCAAGGACCAGACCGGCACGGTGAGCATCCTGCGCGACGTGACCGAGCGCAAACGCCACGAGGAGGCCCTGCGCCAGGCCCACGACGACCTGGAGCAGAAGGTCGAGGAGCGGACCCGCGAATTGTCGCGGGCCAACATCCAGCTCAAGATCGAGGTGGCCGAGCGCAAGGTGGTGGCCGAGGCCTTGCGCAAGGCCGAAAGCAAGTACCGCTCCATCTTCGAGAACGCCGTGGAGGGCATCTACCAAGTCTCGGCGGACGGGCACTACATCAGCGCCAATCCTGCCCTGGCCCGCATCCTGGGCTACGCCGACGTGGATTCCCTGCTGACCGAGCTGCGGGACGGCGCGGGCACCCGCTATGTGGACCCGGGCAAATGGAGGGAGCTGCTGGCCCTGATCCTGGACAAAGGCGAGGTCAAGGGCTTCGAGGCCCAGCTCCGCCGCCGCTCGGGCCGCGTCATCTGGATCTCCGAGAACGCCCGGCTGGTCCGCGACTCCCGGGGCAATCCCCTGCACGTCGAGGGCTCGGTGGAGGACATCACCCTGCGCAAGGAGTATGAGGCCCAGCTCCTGCACCAGGCCTTCCACGATCCGCTCACGCTTCTGCCCAACCGGGCCCTCTTCCTGGACCACCTGAAGATGGCCATGGAGCGCCGCAAGCGCCAGGACCGCTTCCGCTTCGCGGTGCTCTACCTGGACCTGGACCGCTTCAAGGTCATCAACGACTCCCTGGGGCACGCGGCGGGCGACGATCTGCTCCGCTCGGTGGCCCAGACCCTGACCCGTTGCGCCCGGAGCATGGACACCGTGGCCCGCTTCGGCGGCGACGAGTTCGCCGTCCTCCTGGAGGACATCACCGCGCCCCGCGACGCCATCCGCATCGCCCGACGCATCCTGGAGGACATGGGGCGGCCCTTCGACCTTCGCGGGCACGAGGTCTTCACCTCGGCCAGCATCGGCATCGTCCTGCACACCGAGTCGTACGAACAGCCGGACGCCCTGCTGCGCGACGCCGACACGGCCATGTATCGGGCCAAGGAGCAGGGCAAGTCGCGCTTCAAGGTCTTCAACCACCGCATGCACGTGGCCGCCCTGCGGCTCATGGAACTGGAGACCGACCTGCGCCACGCCGTGGACGCCCGCGACCTGCGGCTCGTCTACCAGCCCATCGTGCGCCTGCGCGACCGGCGGGTGGTGGGCTTCGAGGCTCTGCTGCGCTGGACCCACCCGACCCACGGGCCGGTGAACCCCACGGAGTTCATCACCCTGGCGGAGGACGCCGGACTCATCTACCCCATCGACTACGGCGTGCTGCATCAGGTCTGCCGCGATCTCAGCTCCTGGATGAACGGGCGGGGCCCCGGGGCTTCGGCCCGCTCCCTGAACGTGCATGTGAACGTCTCGGGCAAGCACTTCCGCAACCCCTTCCTCGTGGGCGAGGTGGAGGCCGCGCTCCTGGATTCAGGCCTGCCCCCGGCCTGCCTGACCCTGGAGATCACCGAGAGCGCCTTCGTGGACAACCTGTCCACCGCCGCCGACGTGCTCGGCAAGCTCAAGAACCTGGGCGTCAGGCTGTGCATCGACGACTTCGGCACGGGATACTCCTCCCTGGGCTACCTCCAGCGCTACCCCATCGACGTGATCAAGGTGGACAAGAGCTTCGTGGCCGCAGTAAACAGCGACGGCGACACCCGGGCCATCGCCACGAGCATCATCTCCCTGGGCAACTCCCTGGGGCTCTCGGTGGTGGCCGAGGGAGTGGAGACGCCGGAGCAGCTCGAATTCCTGCGCCGGACCGGCTGCGGCCTGGCCCAGGGCTTCCTCTTCCATCGGCCCGTGGCCGAGGAGGAAGCCCTGGCCCTGCTCCACGCCCAGGCCGCCCGCGCGCAAGGCTGAGGGCTCCCGCCCGCTTCCCCGCAGGCATCTTTCCGTGTATGTTGAACCCGCGCCTGGAACCAAGCGGCGCGGAGCGCGACATGAGCGAGGGCACGGCCCCCAAGGAACACTTCGCGGGCGTCTTCTCCCTGCAGAAGACCATCAAGATCGGAGCGGGCGCCACCAGCCGCAGGGTGGCCCAGAGTTCCTTCTTCTTCGTCTCGGAGAACGAGGAGGGACAGCTCATCATGCAGGCCCTGGGGCCGCTCGGCCTGCCCGTGGGAACCAAGACGCCCATCACCCGCGAGGATCTGCTCAAGTCCTACCTGCCCGAGCCCGGCATGTACCAGCAAACCGTACTGCCCAAGATGCGCGAGGTGCAGGTCTCGGTGGCCCGGGGCGAGAAGTTCCGCAAGCGCGGCGAGACCTTCACCGCCGAGTTCGAGTTCAACAAGGCCCTGGCCCTGGACGAGGAGAACGTTCGCGCCAACTTCGGCATCGGCCTGTGCTACCTCTCCCGGGGCGAAAAACAGAAGGCCGACGAGGTGTTCCGCCGCGTTGTCTCCATCGAGGCCGCCTACGAGCCCGAGCACAAGCACCTGTTCAACGAGTTCGGCATCAACCTGCGCAAGTCCGGCATGCATGAGCAGGCCCTGGAGTACTATCAGAAGGGCCTGAACATCTCCCCGAACGACGAGCATCTGCGCTACAACGCGGCCCGGGCCGCCTTCGAGAAGGGCGACCACGAAGCCGCCGCCGCGCACCTGGGCAAGGCCCTGGAGATCAATCCCGGCTTCGACGAGGCCCGGACCTTCCTGGAGCATCTCAAGAAAAAGGGTCTGGCCTGACCCGCGCCGCCATGCCCGCGCCCAAAGCCTGCGTCATCGCCGGAACCCACAGCGGCTGCGGCAAGACCTCCGTGACCCTGGGGCTCATGACCGCCTTCGCCCGGCGCGGACTGCGCGTGGCGCCGTTCAAGGCCGGGCCGGACTTCATCGACCCCGGCCTGCACGCCCGGGCCGCCGGGCGCCACTCGCACAACCTGGATTCCTGGATGCTGCCCCCGAAGGCCGTGCGCGGCCTCTTCGCCCGCCATGCCGGGGAGGCGGACCTGGCCCTGGTCGAAGGGGTCATGGGCCTCTTCGACGGCCTCTCGCCCACGGAGAACACCGGCTCCACCGCCGAACTGGCCGCGCTCCTGGACCTGCCCGTGATCCTGGTGGCCGACGCCCGCTCCCTGGCCCGCTCCGCGGCCGCCCTGGTGCAGGGCTACGTTCGTTTCGACCCCGCGCTGCGCTTCGCCGGGGTGATCCTCGACCGGGTGGGTTCGACCTCCCACGCCGACACCCTGCGCAAGGCCCTGGAGGCCCACCTGCCGGGCCCGCCTCTGCTGGGTTGCCTGCCGCGCGACGACTCCCTGGCCCTGCCCGCGCGGCATCTGGGCCTGGTCACGGCCGAGGACGCCGCCGGTCTCGACGAACTGCTCGGCCGCCTGGCCGACGCCTGCGAACGGCACCTGGACCTGGACGCCCTGCTGGCCGCCCTGCCCGCCGTCGCACCCGCGGCCCCGGACGATCCGCCCCCGCCCGGAACGCGCGCGCGCATCGGGCTGGCCCGGGACCGGGCCTTCTGTTTCGTCTACGAGGAGAACCTCCGCCTGCTGCGCGACGCCGGGGCCGAGATCGCGCCCTTCTCGCCGCTGGCGGACAAGCATCTGCCCCCGGACCTGGACGGGCTCTACCTGCCCGGCGGCTACCCCGAACTGGCGGCCTTCGACCTGGCCCAGAACGCCTCCCTGCGCAAGGAGATCCTGGCCTTCTCCCGCTCCGGGCGGCCGGTCTACGCCGAATGCGGCGGGCTGCTCTACCTCCTGGACCGGATCAGCGTGGAGGGCCGGACCTTCCCCATGTGCGGCGCCTTCCCCTTCCGGGCCGAATTGAAGCCCCGGCTCGCCGCCCTGGGCTACCGCCAGGTGACCACCACCCGGCCCACCCTCCTGGGCCCGGCGGGGACGACCCTGCGCGGCCACGAATTCCACTACACCGCCCTGGAGCCCGCGCCCGGAACCCCGGACACGGCCTACGCGGTGAGCGGCCGCGACGGCCCGCGTCCGGCCGAGGGCTTCTGCCACGAAAACACCCTGGCCTCCTATATCCATCTGCATTTCGGCTCTTGCCCCGAAGCCGCGCGGGCCTTCGTGGAGGCCTGCGCCGCGCGGCGCTGAAATCCCCCGGCGGAGCTTGCGGCCCGGCCCGCATCCGGCTAGGCTCGACGCGCCGGACGGCCGCGCGCCGGGCGGCAAGGAGCGGAACGCATGGACTTCAAGCTGTTGGCCGACATCGCGGAGAACGCCCTGCCCTTCCACAAGATGCTCGGCATCCAGGTGGTGGAGTTGAGCGAGGGCCTGGCCCGGCTGCGCATCCCCTTCCGGCCCGAACTCGTGGGCGATCCCCGGCGGCCGGCCCTGCACGGCGGGGTCATCTCCACCCTGGTGGACGTCTGCGGCGGTTTCGCGGTCTGGACCCGCTGCCGCCCGGAGGACCGCATCGCCACCATCGACATCGGCGTGGACTACCTCCGTCCGGCCCCCGCGGCGGACCTCCTGGCCGAGGGCCGGGTCCGGCTGCTGGGCAACCGGGTGGGCAACGCCGAGGTGGTGGTCTGGTCCGAGGGCAACCCGGACGAACACCTGGCCGCGGGACGGGCCGTCTACAACATCCGGCGCGGATAGGGCGTTTCCGGCTGTTGCGGGCCGCGCGGGTTCGGGCTAGGGTTGATGCGCCGAACAACCCGGCGAGGTCCGCATGGAGATCACCTCCCCTCATCTGCTCGCGACGGCGAAACTGCTGCTGGCGGCGCTGCTGGGCGGGCTCATCGGTTTTGAACGCGAGACCCACGGCCAGTCCGCCGGATTCCGCACCACGCTTCTGGTGAGTCTGGGGGCCTGCCTGATGATGATGCTCTCCGTGCATCTCCAGGACATGTTCGCCCACCTCTCCTCCGACTCCTCGGTACGCCTGGACCCGGGACGCATCGCCTCCTACGCCATCGCCAGCATGGGCTTTCTCGGCGGCGGCGCGATCCTCAAGGGCAAAGGCTCGGTGCGCGGCCTGACCACGGCGGCCGGGCTCTGGCTCGTCACGGGCGTCGGGCTCTGCGTGGGTGCGGGGCTCTATCTGCCGGCCCTGGTCACCACGGGCATCAGCCTGGTGGTGCTCTACAACTTCGGACGCTTCAAGCACTTCCTGCCCCGCCACGAATTCACCCTGCTCACCGTGACCTGCTGCTGCGACAACAAACCGCTCAAGCAGATCAAGGACATCCTGGCCGAGCACGAACACGTGCAGATCCTGTTCACCAACTTCCACCAGAACCTGGTCTCGCGCCAGACGACCTACTCCCTGCGCCTGAGCACGCGCCACAACACGCCCTGGGGCAAGATCGTCTCCCGGCTCCAGGAACTGTCGGGAGTGGAAGAGGTGGCCTGGACCGAGGCCGAAGTGCCCTGAGACCGCCCCGGGCGGGAGCGGACATGCAGACCTGGATCATGCACATCGACATGGACGCCTTCTTCGCGTCCGTGGAAATCCTGGACAACCCCGAACTGGCCGGGCTGCCCGTGGCCGTGGGCGGCCAGAGCGACCGGGGCGTGGTTTCGGCCGCCTCCTATGAAATCCGCAAGTACGGCGTGCGCTCGGCCATGTCCGTGGTCAAGGCCCGCAAGCTCTGCCCCCAGGCCGTGTTCGTGCGGCCGCGCTTCCGCCGCTACTCCGAAATCTCCCGCATGGTCATGAACATACTCGGCCGCTTCTCCCCTCTGGTGGAGCAGGCCTCCATCGACGAGGCCTACCTCGACGCCACGGGCCTGGAGCACCTCTTCGGCCCGGCCCCGGACATGGCCCGGAGCATCAAGGAGGCCGTGCGCGCGGAGACCGGCCTGACCTGCTCCGTGGGCTTGGCCCCGGTGCGCTTCCTGGCCAAGATCGCCTCGGACCTGGACAAGCCCGACGGGCTCTCGGTCATCGAGCCGGAGCGCGTGCGCGAGTTCCTGCGCACCCTGCCGGTGGGCAAGATCCCCGGCGTGGGCGGCCGGACCCTGGATCTGCTGCGCGGCCTGGGCGTGCGTGAGGCCGGGGACATGCTGCGCTTCGGCCCGGAGTTCTGGGAGGCCCGGCTGGGCAAGTGGGGGCCGGTCCTCTGGGAGCGGGCCCAGGGCATCGACCCGCGCGGGGTGGAGCCCGGCGGGGAGGCCAAGTCCAGCGGCGCGGAGAACACCTTCGAGGAGGACACCCTGGACCGCGACGTGCTCCGGCGCTGGCTCCTGGTCCAGAGCGAACGCGTGGGCGCGGACCTGCGGCGCATGGGGGTCAGGGCCCGCACCGTGACCGTGAAGATCAAGTACGCCGACTTCCGCCAGATCACCCGTTCGCGCACCCTGCCTTCTTCCACGGACCAGACCCTGGCCATCTACCGCGCGGCCCGCGACATCCTGGCCGGGGTGGACCTGCCCATGCGGGTGCGGCTCATCGGGGTCACGGCCTCGCACTTCGGCGACGGCCCGACCCAGCTTTCGCTCCTGGAGCCCGCGCCCCCGCGCCGGCAGAGCGCCCTGGACCGGGCCGTGGACCAGGTGCGCGAGAAGTTCGGCAGGGACGCCGTGCGGCGCGGCGACGTGCTGGAGATGGAGAAATGAAAAGGCCCGCCAGACAACGCCGGGCGGGCCTCATGACGGATATGGCCGGGCCGGGCTACTTCCCGGTCTTGAGCATCTCCCAATACTTCTCGTAGACCAGGGCCGCGTCGCCCACGTCGTTCTGGAACTCGGAGCGCTTGAGCACCTCGGCCGGGGGATAGGCCGTGGGGTTCTCGCGCAGCTCGGCGGGCAGCATCTTCAGGGCTTCCTTGTTGGGCGTGCAGTAGCCAACCTCCTCCACGATGGCCTTGGCGATGTCCGGGCGCATGAGGAAGTTGATGAAGGCGTGGGCGTTGTCCGGGTTGGGCGCGTTCTTGGGGACGGCCAGGCAGTCGGTCCAGAACATGCCTCCCTCCTTGGGCCAGACGAAGACCAGCTTGGAGTCTTCCTCGATGGCCCGCATGGCCTCGCCGTTCCAGATCATGCCCACGGCGACCTCCTTGTTCAGGAAGGGCGTCTTGGGGCTCTCGGAGTTGTACACGCGCACGTTGGGCACGAGCTTTTCCAGCAGCGCGTAGGCCGCCTCGATGTCCTTGGCGTCGGTGGTGTTCAGGGACTTGCCCTTGATGAGCAGGGCCGCGCCGAACACGTCGCGCACGTCGTCGTGCAGCAGGAGCTGGTTCTTGAACTCCGGCTTCCAGAGATCGGCCCAGGAGGTCACGGTCTTGGGGTCGAACTTGGCCGAATCCACCAGGATGCCCGCACCGCCCCACATGTAGGGCACGGAATAGGCGTTGCCCGGATCATAGGGCTTGTCCAGGACGTTGGCGTCCAGGTTCTTCAGGTTCGGCAGCTTGGCCTTTTCCAGGGGCCGGAGCAGATTCTCGGCGCGCAGCTTCTGCATGAAGTAGGCCGAGGGCACGATCACGTCGTAGCCCTTGGCCCCCACCAGCTTGAGCTTGGCGTACATGGCCTCGTTGCTGTCGAAGGTGGAGTAGACCACCTTGATGCCGGTTTCCTTGGTGAACTGGGCCAGCACCGCGTCGGGCATGTACTCGGTCCAGTTGTACACCACCACCTCCCCCTTGGCCGCCCACGCCGGGAGCGAAATCAGGAGGCAGAGGCAGAGCGCCAGGGCCAGGACAAGGAACTTCTTCATCATTTCTTCTCCTTGAGGAGGATTTGCGAGGCGAAGACCACGACCACGGTGGCCGCGACCATGATCGCGCAGAGTGCGTTGACCACGGGCTTCACCCCGAGTTTGACCATGGAGTAGATGCGCAGGGGCAATATCTCGTAGCCCGGACCCGTGACGAAGAAGCTGATGATCACGTCGTCCAGGGAGAGCGTGAAGGACAACAGCCATCCGGCCAGCACCGCGGGCATGACCATGGGCAGAATCACGTGGCGGAAGGTCTCGTATTCATCCGCGCCCAGATCCTGGGCCGCCTCCACCACGTGCTTGTCGAAGCCCGCCAGCCGCGAGGCCACGGTCACGGCCACGAAGGGCAGGCTGAACGTGATGTGCGCCAGGAGCAGGGTGACGAATCCGGGCTCCAGTTGGACGGCCACGAAGAGCATGAGCAGGGACACGCCCATGACGATGTCCGGGGACATGATGACGATGAACAGACCGGTCTGAAAGAGCTTCTTGGCTTTGAAGTCGTAGCGGTGCAGGGCCCAGGCCGCCAGGGTGCCGAGGATGGTGGCGCAGGTGGCCGAGAGCGAGGCCACGGTCAGGGAGTTGAGCGCCGCGTCCAGGAGCTGGGCGTCGGACAGGAGTTCGCCGTACCAGCGCAGGGAGAAGCCCTTCCAGCCCGTGGAGTACTTGGAGTTGTTGAAGGAAAAGACGATGAGCACCACGATGGGCAGGTAGAGGAAGAGATAGACGAGGGCCATGTAGGCCAGCCGGATGCGCCTAAGCACCGATGTCCTCCGGCTTGCGCGGGGCGCCCTTGCCGCTGCCCCCGTAGAACAGGAGCAGCAGGATCATGATGCCGGTGAGAACCACGCTGGCCGCCGAGCCCGTGGGCCAGTCCCGGGCGGTGAGGAACTGGTTCTTGATGAAGTTGCCGATGAGCAGGCTCTTGGCCCCGCCGAGCACGTCGGCCACGTAGAACATGCCCAGGGCGGGCAGGAAGGTGAGCATGGTCCCGGCCAGGATGCCCGGCCAGGTGAGCGGCAGGCTCACCGCGAAGAAGGCCCGGAAGCGGCCCGCGCCCAGATCCTTTGCCGCCTCCAGAAGCCGGGGGTCGAGCTTCTCGATGGAGCTGTAGAGCGGCAGGATCATGAACGGCAGGAGCGTGTAGATCAGGCCCACGAGCACCGCCGTGTCGGTGTAGAGGATCTCCAGGGGTTGGTCCACGAGCCCCAGGCCGAGCAGGAGCGTGTTGAGCAGACCCTGGGCCTTGAGGATGAAGATCAGGGCGTAGGTGCGGATGAGCGAGTTGGTCCAGAACGGGATGATGATCAGGAGCAGGAAGAGGTTCTTGCGCTTCGTGCGCAGCCGGGCCAGACCGTAGGCGAAGGGATAGCCCAGGACGAGGCAGGCCGCGGCCGTGATCGCGGCCCAGGCCAGGGAGTCCAGGAAGATGCGCAGGAAGGCCCCGTCCCCGATGGTGGCGTATCCCTCCAGGGAGAAGCTCGGGGCCACGAAGGACGAAGGGTCGCGCGCCAGGAAGCTGACCACCAGGATGAGCAGGAACGGCAACAGCGCGAAAACCGCCAGCCAGGCGGCCGTGCCGCCGATGGCGGCGACCTTGAAGAAGCTAGGCCTGGTCATCGGGGAGCACCACCTCCCAGCCCTTGATCCAGGTGACGAAGACCGGCTGCCCGGCGGCCACGATCATCTTCTCGTCGTCCTCGTCGAAGAACTCCGTGACCAGCAGCTTCTTGCCGGTCTTGAGGGTGATGGCGATGTCGTAGGTGGTGCCCTTGTAGATGGTCTCGTCCACCACCCCCTCCAGGGACAGGCCGGCCTCGGCCGAGGGACGGTGGCTGTGCACGATGAGATCCTCGGGCCGGAGCACGACCTTGACCCGGCAGCCCTCGCCGAAGGGCCGCTTGGCCTTGAGCAGGCAGGCCCGTTCCTCGCCCTCCACGCGGGCCTTGAGCGAGCCGTCCGGGCAGGTCATCTCCTGGCCCAGGACCTCGGCGTCGAGGATGTTCGTCTCGCCCACGAACTTGGCCACCCGGAGGTTCACCGGCTCCTCGTAGACCTCGATGGGCGTGCCCACCTGCTCGATGCGGCCCTGGTCCATGACCACCACGCGGTCGGAGAGGGAGAAGGCCTCCTCCTGGTCGTGGGTCACGAAGACGAAGGTGATGCCCAGGCGGCGCTGGAGATGCTTCAGCTCGCGCTGCATCTGCTTGCGCAGCTTGGCGTCCAGGGCCGAGAGCGGCTCGTCCAGCAGGAGCACCAGGGGCTTGTTCACCGCCGCCCGGGCGATGGCCACGCGCTGCTGCTGGCCGCCGGAAAGCTGCTGGGGCTTGCGGCCCTCCAGCCCCTCCAGTTCGACCATGTGCAGCATCTCGGCCACCCGGGCCTGCAGTTCGGCCTTGGGCGTGCGGCTCATGCGCAGGCCGAAGGCCACGTTCTCGAACACGGTCATGTGCGGGAACAGGGCGTAGCTCTGGAAGACCGTGTTGACCTTGCGCCGGTTGGGCGGCAGACTCGTCACGTCCCGGCCGCCGATATGCACGCGCCCGGAGGTGGGCGTCTCGAAACCGGCCAGGATGCGCAGGATGGTGGTCTTGCCGCAGCCGCTGGGGCCGAGCAGGGTGAAGAATTCGCGGTTCTTGACGGAAAGGCTGATGTCGTGGAGCACGGTCGTCCCGTCGAACTGCTGGGAGACGTTCTCCAGGGAGATGATGGCGTCGTTCTGCACCCGGGCACCCCGCCGCGCGGATTTCTCGTCTCCCGAAGGAAACGAACGGGTCATCAAAATCGTCCCGGATGAAAACCGGTTCGTGCCAAAGCCTCCGCGCGGCCGGGTCTGGTTCCGGCCCGCGACTTGCAAAATGGGCTCCGGACGCCTACTATGCCTTTGCACGGCAGGTCCGGAACAACCCGGGCAATCCATATGCCCGTCGAGAAATTCATTATGCTCTCATTCGTTTCCTTTGACAAACGTTTTCCCCGCCTCGCGGCGGCGGCCCTGGCCCTCGCCCTGATCCTCTGCGGACTGTCCGCCCAGGCCCAGGACTCGGCCATTTCCGCCCCTCAGACCAACATCCAGTCAGCCCCGGTGACGGACACCCCGGAACCGGCCGAGGAAAAGCAGGCCAAGGCGTTCTCGCAACCCCTGACGCCGGAGGTCGAGGAAGCCCTGACCTATCTGCTCGGGCTGCCCGGACACCGCGACCAGTCCCTGGACCCCGCGCGCCTGGCCCCCCTGCTGAACATGGCCACGGGCCCGTCCTTCGACTCCCGCGCCCTCAAGCCCGCGAAGCGCGAGGGCGGCAACGGCGTCTGCCTGCGCGAGGATCTCAAGGCTCCCCTTGAGCGAATCCTGCGCTACGGCTACAACAGGGACATCCCCAACCACGTCATCTTCCCCTCGGTGCTGCGGCTCACCGGCTGGGAGCCGGGCAGCGACATCCTTCGCCCGGGCAAGGGCCTCTGGGAGCTGGCCGAGGGCGATCTGCCCGCGCCTGTGCAGCTCTGGGGCCGGGAATACGAGGTGAACACCCCGGACTCCAGCACCGGGGCCTACTACCGCTACGAGCTGGACCGCTTCATCGCCCTCCTGCGCGCGGACGGAAAGAACGTCCTCGTCTCGATCTCGCGCATGCCCAAGGAATCCGAAGGCGGCAAGAAGGGCGTGCCCATGGACGACCAGAACTGGAACTATTTCTATTCCGGCATCGAGGGCCTCGACCGGGGCCTCATCGGCTGGATGGACACGAGCCTGTACAACTCCTGCTCCGTGCAGGTCTTCGTGGAGCAGGACCGGACCGAGCCCCGGACCACCTGCCTGCTCTTCAAGTGGCTGGCGGGCGGCTGGGCCGGGTTGAACGTGATCATGCCCCGGCACATCTATGACGGCAACATGCGCTTCATCAAGGGCTTCAAGAAGGTCATGGAGTCCGACGCCCTGCCCGACTCCGACCGCTTCGCCGCCGCCGTGCGGGAGATCCGCGGCCTGCCGGAATCGGTCCTGGACGAGAAGATCCGCTCCTATTCCCACGCCTTCGAGCAACTGGCCCGCAGCTACCCGAGCATGGACAAGTCCGAGTTCCGCAAGATCTGGGAGAACGGCGGCTACGCCAAGGTTCTGGACCACGACCAGCGCCTGGGCATCCTCGCCCTGGAGTACCTCAAGGCCAAGGTCGGCAAGCCCGTTCTCGTGGACCTGAGCATGATCGACCGGGCCCTCGCCGCCCAGCCGGGCGGCCCCAACGTGGCCGTGCTGGCCCCGGACCAAGGCAAGGAACAGGGAGGGACCGCGCCGTGATGCTTTCCGAGGACGAAGCCAAGTTCAAGTACTGTCCGCACCTGACCACCCACGACGACAAGCTGCGCTTCTGCCAGTGCTCCATGTGCATGATGTGGCGCTGGGAGAACCCGGAACAGCCCGGCGGGCGCGGCTACTGCGGGCTGGCGGACGATCCGCGACCGGAATTCCGGGCCGCCCCCGCCCGTTGATGAAGCCCTTCGTCTTCAAGCTGGAAAAGGTTCTCGAATACCGGACCCAGCTCGAGGAACAGGCCAAGCTGGCCTTGGCCCGGGCCATCTCCGAACACGCCCGGGGCGAACAGACGGTTGCCGACCTGGAGTCGCGCCTTGCCGAGCACCTGCGCCGGGGCGTGGGCCAGGGAGCCACGAGCGTCAACGAAATCTGGCTCTGGCGGCAATACCGCCAGGCTCTTGAGCAGGATCTCATCATGGCCAAGGCCGAGCTGGCCAAGCTGGCCTTGAAATTGCAGAAAGCCCGCCAGGATGCGGTTTCCCGTTCCAAGGACCGCAAGCTGCTCGAAAAACTCAAGGAACAGCAGGCCGGAAAGCACCATGAAGAGCAAGTCCTCCGCGAAGCCAAGGAAACCGAGGAAATGGCTGTCCTGCGTCATGAGCGTTCGACCCTCTAGGATCATCCTCTGGGTGCTCCTCCTGGGCCTGCTCAAGCTCGGACTGGTGGGCGCCGCCGGGCTCGGGCTCTTCGACGGACGTCCGGCCAAGGCCGACCGGCCCGTGGTCGCCGCGCTGGAGCCCCAGGCGGCCCAGGCCCAGACCGCCACTCCCCCCGCCAAGCCCCAGGACGCGGCCCAGAAGCCCGCCCAGGACGCCGCCCTGCCGCCCGCCGGTTCTCCGGCGGATTGGAAGATCCTCAAGCAACGCGAAGAGGATCTGGCCTCCAAGGAACGTTCCCTCAAGGCCCTGGAACAAAACTTGGACGACAAGCTCGTGGAGCTCAAGGCCCTGGAGAAGCGCATCCAGGCCATGCTCGACCAGGCCGACGTGCTCAAGGACGAAAAGCTCAAGCATCTCGTGGACGTGTACTCCAACATGAAGTCCAAGCAGGCCGCCGCCGTCCTGGAGACCCTGGACGACGCCCTGGCCGTCAAAATCCTGTCGGGCATGCGCGGCCGCACCGCCGGAGAAATCCTCTCCAACGTGCGCGCCGACCGGGCCGCCGTGCTCACCGAGGCCCTGACCCGCCTCCAGGCGCCCCTGGACACGCCCGGCATTCCATCCCAGCCCAAGCAGTAGGAATGGTCCGGCTCAAACTGACCCTGGCCTACGACGGGACCAACTTCAAGGGCTGGCAGCTCCAGAAGGACGACCCCACGATCCAGGGCGCCCTGGAGGCCGCCGTGGCCCGGATCATCGGCGTCCAGGCCCGGGTGCAGGGCGCGGGCCGCACCGACACCGGGGTCCACGCCCTGGGGCAGGTGGCCCATGTGGACATCCCGGACCACAAACTTTCCTCCGTCCCCTGGCAGCGGGCCCTCAACTGCCTGCTGCCCGACTCCGTGTCCGTGCTGGCCGTGGAGCCCGTGTCGCGGGACTTCCACGCCCGCTTCGGGGCCGTGTCCAAGACCTACGCCTACACCCTCTGGACCACGCGGGCCTTCGTCCATCCCCAGCGCCGCAAGTACGTCTGGGACTGCGGCCCCCTGGATGCTGCGGCCATGGACGCCGCCGCGCCGCACTTCCTCGGAACCCACGACTTCAAGAGCTTCATGAACACCGGCACCCCCGTGCGCCACACCGTGCGGACCGTGACCAGCTTGGAACGCCGCCCGGGGCTCACGGAGCACGAAGTGGTCTGGCGCATCGAGGCCGACGGCTTCCTCAAGCAGATGGTCCGCAACGTGATGGGCCTGCTGGTGGAGATCGGCCGGGGTAAAGCCGATCCCGCTTCCGTCCGAACTATCCTGGAAGGAAGGGACAGGACTCTCGCTCCGGCCACGGCCCCGGCCCGGGGGCTCTGTCTGGAGCGGGTGATCTACGGGGACGTTCATGAGCGAGGGCCTGAAGACGATCCTGGGGATTGAGCCCAGCGCCGCCGGAGGAACCGCCGCCGCGGCCTCGTCCGTCGCCCAACGTTTTCCCGATCCACGCCCGGCTTCCCTGCGCCGTCTCGAACCCGGCCTGGCCCGCGACTACCAAGACCGCGTCCAAGCCCTGAGCGACCGTCTGGCGGCCTTCGCCTGGCCGGATTCCGGCTGGTCATTGGACCGCGCACGCTTGGTGGTGGCCGATCCCGGCCTGGACGGCAAACTGGCGGCGATCCTGCCGGACGCTTCGCGGGCCCGGCCCTACGAACGCTTCGTCTCGCGCGGCTTCGACCCGGAGGCCGCCAGCGCACTGGACCCGGGAACCTACTCCTTCGAAATGACCCTGGACGGAACCACGGAAAAGCTCTCCGTGGAGGTGGCCGCCGGAGACACGAACCGGGACGTGCTCGGCAAGGTGGCCGAGGCGGTGAACGACGCGGACCTGCCCGCCCAGTCCCGGGTGGTCTTCCAGAGCGCGCCGGGCCAGCACCTGGAGCACAGCCCGGCCACGGGCCTGTCCCTGGCCCTAGACCTGAACCAGGCCCGGGATGCGGGCGAACTCGCCCTGCGCGACACCTCCGGCCATCTCCTCAATTCGCTGAACCTCACGGCCGTGCCCGCGCCCCAGGGCCCGGCGGAAACCGGCCCATACCAAACGCTCGGCGAACGGGCGGCCACGGCCACTTCCTACGTGTCCAAAACCCTGGACCCCACGGCCGTCACGGACATCACCCCGGGAACCTACACCCTGGACTGGAGCGCCGGGCCGGACTCGGGCTCGGCGGAATTCCAGGTGAGCGCCGGGGATTCCTGGGACGACGTGCTCCAGAACCTGTCCTCGGCCCTGAACATGACCCAGCAACGTTTCACGGCCGAAACCGCCTCCCGCGACCGCACGGTCTACACCGAGGACGGCCGGGCCCTTCAGTCCGAGGGCGAGCTGCTCTCGCTCTCGGACAAGAATCCCAAGCTTGGGCAAAGGTTGGTGCTCAGCGGTGCGGACGACGCCTCCAGCGCGGCCCTGGCCTCCCTGGGGCTCTCGGCCACGGCCCGGCCGGGAACGGACGGGGAAATGCGCGTGGACGCCGCGACGCAGACGCGCCGGCCGGGAACCTTCGAGGCCGACCAGGGGCGGCTGCGGCTGGACCTGGCCGAGCCCTTCGGCGAGACCCTGCCCCTGCGCGTGACCGACGCCCTGGAAGTCATGGAAAAAGGCCTGGGCGACACCCTTTCGGCCTACAACGACTTGCGCGGCCTGCTCCTGCAAAGCGAGGACCGCTTCCGGCCCGGACTGGTCGACGAGTGGCGCGCTCCGGTGCTCGACGCCAGGACCGGCCTGTCCTGGCTGGGCCTGCGCGAAACCGGCGCGGACAAGCAGCTCTGGCTGGACGCCGACGCCTTCTACTCGGCGCTGGGCCAGGCCCCGGACACGGCCCGCGACCTGCTCACCGGCGAGGACGGCCTGCTCACCCGTTGGGCCGCCCAGGCCGCCGGGGATCTGGAGTACGACCCGACGCGCTTCCTGGCGCCGGACACGAGCGTGCCGCCAGGAGCCCCCCAGGCCGTCAGCGAACTGGAGCTGGACCTGGGCAGGCGGCTGCTGGACCTCTACGAAAGTCCCGCCGCCGCTTTCGATGTGGACGTCTCCCCCACAGGCAGGCTGGTGGACGAAAAGGGCTGAAGGCCGACGACGTTGCGGGCAAACGCCCCTCTTGCTGTTTTCCAACGCCTGGGATAGTCGGCAAAGAGTCAAGGGTTTCCTTGCCGCTCGGGATGTGGGCGACGGAGACGCCTGCAACGGCAAGGGCTGTCTTGTTGTCTTGCGAGAGGAGTGGTTCCATGAAGTCGATTTACGTCGGGAATCTGCCTTACAGCGCCACGGAAGACCAGCTCAAGGATCTCTTCGCCGCCCACGGCGAGGTGCAGAACGTGAAGTTCGTCATGGACCGGGAAACCGGCCGGTTCCGTGGATTCGCCTTCGTCCAGATGGATGACGCCGGAGCCGCCGCGGCCATCGAGGCCTTGGACGGCAAGGATTTCGGCGGCCGCAGCCTGAAGGTCAACGAGGCCCGCGAGCGCGCCCCGCGCCCCGCCAAGAACTGGTAGACGCGCACAGCCCAAGGGGCTGTCGGCTCATACGGGCCCCGGCGTGAATCCGCGCCGGGGCCTCCCGCCAAGCGACCGTCCGCGCCGAAATCCACTCTCTCCGGGCAGTTCCGCCCGGATTCGCCGGAAGCCGATTCTACTGGTCCGCGATCTCGACCCAGACCGGGCAGTGGTCCGAGCCCTCGGTGGCCGCCTCGATCCAGGCGGCGCGCACGCGGCCGCGCAGTTCCTCGGAGGCGAAGAAGTAGTCGATGCGCCACCCCGCGTTGTTCTTGCGGGCGTTGAAGCGGTAGGACCACCAGGAGTAGTGGCCCGGGCCGGGCTCGAAGAGCCGGAAGGTGTCCAGGTAGCCGTGGGCCGTGAAGCGGTCCAGCCAGGCCCGTTCCACGGGCAGGAAGCCGGAGGTCTTCTCGTTGGCCTTGGCGTTCTTCAGGTCGATCTCGGTGTGCGCGGTGTTGAAGTCGCCGCCCACCACCACGGGCTTCGTGACCCGCAGTTCCTGGGCGTACTCCAGGAAGCGGTCGTAGAAGCGCAGCTTGAAGTCCAGGCGCTCCTCGCCCATCTGGCCGTTGGGGAAGTAGATGTTGAAGAGCCAGAGGTCCGGGAGCTCCAGGAGGATGGTCCGGCCCTCGCCCCGGAATTCGTCCCCGGGCAGGCCGAAGGAGTGCGACAGGGGCGGCTTGCGCAGGAAGCAGGCCGTGCCGGAATAGCCCTTTTTCTTCTTGGACCAGTTCCAGACCGCTTGCCAGCCCTCGGGTTCGCGTTCCTCCGGGGCCAGCTGGTCCGGCTCCACCTTGGTCTCCTGCAGAAGCACGGCGTCGGCCCCGCAGGCGTTCAGCCAATCCAGGAAGCCCTTCTTGAGCACGGCCCGGTAGCCGTTCACGTTCCAGGAGACGATCCGCATGCGCCCTCCGCTTGATTCCTTCATTCGCCCGGTTTACCAATCCCGAACCGGAACCTAGCAGCATGCGCCGCGCCCTTCAACATCTCGGCCTCGCCCTGGCCGCCGTCCTCCTGACCCTGCTCGGCCTGGAGGGTCTCTGCCGCATCACCGGCATCGCCCCGAACCTGCCGAAGCCGATCTTCCGCGACGGAGTCATGGCCTACGCCCCGAACCAAACCGGAACATACATGGTGCTCGACGAAATCCGGGCCAGCTACCGGATCAACGCCCAGGGCTGGAATTCGGGGCACGCGGACCACCTCGCGCCGAAGAAGGGAACCCGCGTCGTGGTGATCGGCGACTCCTACGTGGAGGCCCTGCAGGTGGACGCGGACCAGAGCCTGGCCGAGGATCTGGAGCGGCTGTCGCCCGGAATCGAAGTCCTGCGCTGCGGGCTTTCCGGCATCCCCCTGTCGCAATACGTGCACCTGGCCCGCCGCGAAACTCCGGCTTGGTCCCCGGATGTGCTCGTGGTCCTGCTCGTGCACAACGACTTCCTCGAATCCTTCATCTCACCGCCCGGCGTGCACCAGCAGGCCCTGCTGCGCCTGGACGTGAAGGGCGGCCGGGTCCTGGGCGAACGGCCGATCCGGCCCTACGTCCGCCGTTGGTACTCGCTGGCGCGAGAAAGCGCGCTCTGGCGCTGCCTGCGGAACCGCCAGCAGCTCAGCTTCCAATTGTTGCGCGACCTGATCCTGGGCAAGGAGCCCGAGATATTCCAGGCCAACATGGCGCCCCGGGCCGTGGCCGAGCGCCTGGCCGACGTCCGGGCGGCCACGGACTATCTCTTCGGCGAACTGGACCGGGCGGCCCAGGCCCAGGGCGCGCGGCTCGTCCTGCTCATGGACGGCGACCGGGGGGCCATCGAGGCCGGGCATCCCGGCACGTCCGACGCCCTGATCCTGAACCGCCTCTCCGCCGAGCTGGCCGCGCGGCGCGGCATCCCGTTCCTGGATCTGCATCCGGCGTTCGCCGCCGATTTCGCCGACGAACACCAGCCCTTCGCCTTTCCCCACGACGGGCACTGGAACGCCCGCGGCCATGCCGTGGCGGCCAGGGCCCTGGCCGCCTTTCTCAGAGATCGTGGCCTGATCCCCTGATTTCCGCCTACAAACAAGCGGGGGGCGCGGCCCGTCATCCGGACCGCGCCCCCCGCTTGGGCTGAAAAGGGTCTGTCCCCCGCTCTACTCGCTGTCGGACAGGCTGGAGCACTTGATCATGACCAGGGCGGCGATGACCGAGCCCAGGCCCAGGAAGAACCAGAAAGTGGACATCATGGCGGCGTCTCCTTGCTTGTGTGAAACGATCCTCTCCCCGAGCCCCGGACATAGCAGAAACCCGGCCGCGTGGGAAGGGGGGCTTTCCCGCCGGATCGATTCGCGCTACCGGAGTCCCATGCGTTCATCCGACCTGCTCGATCTGATCGTCATCGGGGCCGGGGCCTCGGGCCTCTTCCTGTCCCTCCTGGCCGCCCGGCGCGGCTTGTCCGTCACCGTGCTGGAGCACGGCCCGGCCACGGGCCGCAAGCTGCGCGCCTCGGGCGGCGGCCGCTGCAACCTGACCAATCTGGCCGCCGGGCCCGAGGACTACTTCTCGGACAACCCGCACTTCTGCAGGTCCGCCCTGGCCCGCTTCACCCCGGCCGAAGCCCTGGCCGCGTTCGCGGAGTTCGGACTCGCCTTCGAGGAGAAGGCCCCGGGCCAGATGTTCTGCGTCCAGGGCGCGCGCCGGCTGGCCGAGGCCCTGGAGGCGGCCTGCCGCGAGGCCGGGGCACGCATCGTCCTGAACTGCCCGGTGCGCGCGGTGACGGGACCGGCCCCCTTTCGCGTGGAAACCGGGACCGGGATCTTCGAAGCCCCACGACTGGCCGTGGCCTGCGGCGGCCCGTCCTGGCCCAACCTGGGGGCCTCGGACCTGGCCTTCCGCCTGGCCCGCCAGTTCGGCCTCGACGTGGTCGAACCCCGGCCCGCCCTGGTGCCCCTGGTCCTCTCCGGCGGTCAGGCCCGGCTCTGCCGCGACCTGGCCGGGCTCTCCCTGGCCGATGCCCGGGTGTCCTGCGGCGGCCGATCCTTCCTGGGCGGCCTGCTGTTCACCCACCGGGGCCTGTCCGGCCCGGCCGTGCTGGAGGCCTCCTGCCTCTGGCGGCCCGGCCTGGAAGTGGCCGTGGATTTCCTGCCCGGCCGCGACCTGGAGGATCTGCTCCGCCAAGGCCGCGGGGAATTCCGGGGCCTGACGAAAACCTTCCTGCGCCGTCTCCTGCCCGACCGGCTCGTGGCGGCGCTGGCTCCGCCCGGCGCGGCCGAGCGGCCCCTGGCCCAGCTCTCCAACGCCGAGCTGGCCGAGACGGCCCGAGCCTTCCAGAATTTCACGGCCACCCCCTCCGACACCGAGGGCCTGGCCAAGGCCGAGGTCACGGCCGGGGGCGTGGACACCCGGGACATCTCCTCCAAGACCATGGAGTGCCGGAAGATTCCAGGCCTCTTTTTCCTGGGCGAGGCGTTGGACGTGACCGGCAGACTGGGGGGCTTCAACCTTCAGTGGGCTTGGTCCTCGGCCGCCGCCGCTGCCGCCTCCCTGTGAACAAAAGTTGCTTCTTTTTTTGTTGACATTGAAAATCATTTTCAATATACAGAACTCGTCGCTGTTCGCGACGATCCTCGCCAGCCGGGCGAACCCTCCCGGCGCTCCTCGCGGAGGGGAGGCGTCGACAGGCCGCCTCCCCTCCTCCCTCCAGAATGGAGAAGGCCCCCGACGACGTCGCCGGGGGCCTTCTCTGTTTGAGGTGGAGAGAGTGCGAGGGGAGAATCAGTATTCCAGGTCCTCCCGGGTCACGGGGGAGCTGAAGGTCTTGTAGACCCAGAACTGGTAGCCGATGACGATGGGCACGAAGACCAGGGCCACGCCGAGCATGATCGCCAGGGTCAGCGGGCTGGACGAGGCCTTGATGCCCGCGTCCGTGGCCGTCAGGCTCCAGGCCGGGTTCAGGCTGGAGGGCAGGATGGCCGGGAACAGGCCCACCACGGCGAAGAGGGTCACGCCGATGATCATCACCGCCGAGGCCCCCCAGGCGGCCCAGAAGCGGCGCGCCGCCAGCCAGACCCGGATCATGACCAGCCCGCCCACGGGCACGATCAGGATGAGGAACAGGGCCGGATTGGCCATATAGTTGGTGAAGAGCTTGGTGGCGAACCAGGTGTAGGCCAGGAAGACCACGATGACCGCCGCCAGCACGGGCCAGAGCTTGGCCGCCGTGGAGGCCGCGCGTTCGCGCAGGTCGCCCTCGGCCTTGATGCTGAGCCAGAGCGCGCCGTGCGACAGGAAGAGCAGCACGAAGAGCACGCCGCCGGCCAAGCCGTAGGGGTTGAGCAGGTCGAGCAGGCCGCCGTGCATGACCTGGTTCTGGTCCAGGGGCAGGCCCTGGAAGATGTTGGCGAAGGCCACGCCCAGGAGCAGCGCGGGCAGGAAGCTTCCAACCACTTGGCAGCCGTCCCAGATCGCCTTCCAGCCGGGCGAGTCCACCTTGGAGCGGAACTCGAAGCTCACGCCGCGCACGATGAGCGCGAAGAGCAGGAGCATGAGCGCGGTGTAGAGTCCGCTGAACATGGCCGCGTAGGCCAGGGGGAAGGCCGCGAAGGTCACGCCTCCGGCCGCGATGAGCCAGACCTCGTTGCCGTCCCAGAAGGGGCCGGCGGCGTTGTAGATGACCCGTTTCTCATACTCGTCGCGGGCCAGGAAGGGCTTGAGCATGCCCATGCCCAGGTCGAATCCGTCCAGGGCGAAGTAGACCGCCCAAAGCACGCCCCAGAGAAGGAACCAGATGGTCTCCAACATGATGTCGCTCCTTTCCTTGTCCTTGGGCGGCTAGTGCGCCGCGTCCGGCCCCTGCTTCACGGCCCGGCCCGCCAGGAAGAACCCGGCCGCGCCCAGCAGCGTGTAGAGGACGATGATGGCCGCCAGGGAGAATCCCACCTGTCCGCCGGCGATGGGCGAGACCGCGTCCGAGGTCCGCATGAGGCCGTGGACGATCCACGGCTGGCGGCCCACCTCGGCCACGACCCAGCCCGCCTGGAGGCCCAGGTAGGGCAAGGGGATGGCCCAGGGCAGGAGCTTCAGGAACCAGGGATGCTTGGCGATGTCGCGGCGCTTGATCCAGGCGAAGAGCGCGATGAGCGGCATGATCGTGCCGATGCCGACCATGGCCCGGAAGGCCCAGAAGGTGATGACCACCGGCGGCCGGTCCGCGGCCGGGACGTCGTTCAAGCCCTTCACCACGGCGTCCGGGTCGTTGTAGGCCAGGATGCTCAGCAGCGAGGGCACGGGCAGGGCCTCCAGCACGTTGCCGTTCTCCCCGGGGATCTGCAGGAGGTACATGGGCGCGTTGGCCCGGGTCTCCCAGTGGGACTCCATGGCCGCCAGCTTGACCGGCTGGATGCGGGCCACCTCGTTGCCGTGGAAGTGTCCCTGAACGGCCACCAGGATGCTGGCGACCAGGGCCACGCCCGCTCCGATGCGCAGGGAGGCGTTGAAGAATTCCTCGTGGGATTTGCGGGCCAGGTGCCAGGCCGAGATGCCCAGGACGAAGAACCCGGCCACGCAGAAGGCTCCCAGGATGGTGTGCGCGAACTGCTGCCAGGCGAAGGGGTTCAGGACCACGGCCATGAAGTCGTTCAGCTCGGCGCGGCCGTTGCGGATCACGTAACCCAGCGGGTTCTGCATGAAGCCGTTGGCGATGAGGATCCAGACCGCGGAGAGGTTGCCCGCCCCGGCCACGAGCCAGGCGACGGTGGCGTGGGCCTTGGGCGAGAGCTTCTTCCAGCCGAAGACCCAGACCCCGATGAAGGTGGACTCCAGGAAGAATGCCGCCGTGGCCTCGATGGCCAGCAGCGAGCCGAAGATGTCGCCCACGTAGGCCGAGTAGCGCGACCAGTTGGTGCCGAACTGGAACTCCAGGGTGATGCCCGTGACCACGCCCAGAACGAAGTTGATCAGGAACAGCTTGCCCCAGAACTTGGCCATGCGCAGGTAGAGTTCCTTGCCCGTGCGCACGTAGGCCGTCTCCATGCCCGCGATGAGGACCGAGAGCCCCAGCGTGAGCGGCACGAAGATGAAGTGAAACATGGTGGCGGCGGCGAATTGCAGCCGCGAAAGCAGAATCGCGTCCATACTACCTCTCCCTGTTTCTCCTTTCAGCGCTCGTCAACCGTCGATTTCGGGCCACTGTAGCCAAAGCGCCCCCTGTCCACAAGTAGGAATAGGAACTATTTTTATTTTTTCTTCGGAACGGGCCTCGAACACGGCGGTTCACGGGGAATTGCAAGTCACCATACTATAGATTAAGGATTTCGAAAACCGGGGAACGTATGTTCAAGTGGAACCCATGGGCCGACCTGGAGGCCATGCGCGCGTACATGGACCGCCTCTGGAGCGCGTCCGGGGCCGACGAGCTCGGGGGGTGCCTCTGGTCCCCGGCCGCCGACGTGCTGGAGACGCCCTCGGCCTACGTGCTGCGCGTGGAGCTGCCCGGCGTTCCCTTGGAGAACGTGGTCCTGGAGGCCGTGGGCCGCGAACTGCGCATCAGCGGCAGGCGTCCCCCGGAACGCGACTTCCCGGGCACGGTGTTTCAGGCCGTGGAGCGGCCCCAGGGCCCCTTCGCCCGGGCTTTCGCCCTGCCCGCCGACGCCGACGCCGAAGCCGTCACCGCCGCGCTCAAGGACGGACTCCTGACCGTGACCATTCCTCGAAAGGCCCCGGCCGAGCCGGGCCCGCTCAGGGGCTAGGTCCCCGGCTTGACTTGCCCGGCGTTCCCCCTTAATACACAATCCCTTTATCCGCGCTCCCCAGGGGAGCGCCCAGGAACCGCATCCATCCGCCGCGCGGAGGAAGACGTTTGTTCGACAGCCTCACAGACCGCCTGAGCCAGGCGTTCAAGAAGATCCGGGGACAGGCCCGGCTGGACGAGTCCAACATCCAGGATGGCCTGCGCGAGGTGCGCCTGGCGCTCCTGGAGGCCGACGTCAACTTCAAGGTCGTCAAGGACTTCGTCGACCGGGTCAAGGAACGCGCCCTGGGCCAGGACGTGCTCAAGAGCCTGACCCCCGGCCAGCAGGTGGTCAAGATCGTCCACGAGGGCCTGGTGGAACTCCTGGGCGGCGAGCAGACCGGCATCCAGACCGCCGGGGTCAAGCCCCTGGTGATCATGGTCGTGGGCCTGCAGGGCTCGGGCAAGACCACCTCGGCGGCCAAGCTTTCGGTCTGGCTGCGCAAGCAGAAGCTCGTGCCCTACCTCGTCCCGGCCGACGTCTACCGCCCCGCGGCCATCGACCAGTTGCAGACCCTGGCCAAGCAGATCGGCGTGCCCGCCTATCCGAGCGAGCCGGGCATGAACCCGGTGGACATCTGCCGCGACGCGCTCGTCAAGGCCGCCGAGGCGGGCTGCAACGCCGTGCTCCTGGACACCGCCGGACGCCTGCACATCGACGAGCCCCTCATGGAGGAGCTGTCGGCCATCAAGGCCGCCTGCAAGCCGCGCGAGATCCTCTTCGTGGCCGACGCCATGACCGGCCAGGACGCCGTGACCGTGGCCCAGAGCTTCAACGAGCGCCTGGACGTCAGCGGCGTGATCCTGACCAAGATGGACGGCGACGCCCGCGGCGGCGCGGCCCTGTCCATCAAGAGCGTCACCGGCAAGCCGGTGAAGTTCGTGGGCGTGGGCGAAAAGATTTCCGACCTGGAGCTGTTCCATCCCGACCGAGCGGCCTCGCGCATCCTGGGCATGGGCGACATGCTCACGCTCATCGAGAAGGCCCAGGGCGAGTTCGACGCCGAGGAGTCCCAGCGCATGGCCGAGAAGATGGCCAAGGCGCAGTTCGACTTCGAGGACTTCCGCGAGCAGATGCGCAAGATCAAGAAGCTCGGCTCCCTGGAGGGCCTGCTCAAGCTCATTCCGGGCATGGGCGGCGTGGTCCAGAAGCTGGCCGAGGCCAAGGACCACGAAAAGGATCTGGCGCGCACCGAGGCGATCATCAGCTCCATGACCATGAAGGAGCGGCGCCAGCCCAAGCTGCTGAACCCGAGCCGCAAGGAGCGCATCGCCCGGGGCTCGGGCGTGACGGTGGCCGAGGTCAACGCCCTGGTCAAGAATTTCGAGCAGATGAGCAAGATGATGAGCCAGGTCATGGGCGGCAAGAAGGGCAAGGGCATGCCCAAGATGCCCAAGGGCATGAAGATGCCCGCCGGAATGCCCGCCATGCCGGGCGGCATGCCGGGAATGCCCGGCGCTCCGGGGATGCCCGGGGGCATGCCGGGAATGCCCGGCGAGGGCGGCGAGGGTGGACCGCGAAAACTCTCCAAAAAGACCCTGGCCGAACGCAAGAAGAAGAAACTCAAGAAGAAACAGCGCCAAAAGCGCTGATTCCCAAGGCGAGAAGCGTCTTGCCTTTTTTGGAAAGAAGCCGTAATCAACTCAAATATGGGGGAAAAGACAGTATGGCCATGAAGATTCGCCTGACCCGCATGGGCTCCAAGAAGCGTCCGTTCTACCGCATCGTGGCTCTCGACAGCGCCACCCGCCGCGACGGCCGCGCCCTGGAGTACATCGGCCACTACAATCCCATGGTGGAGCCCGCCGAGATCGTCGTGGACGCCGCGCGCCTGGACTACTGGGCCAAGCAGGGCGCCACCTGTTCCGATTCCGTGCGCACGCTCCTGAAGAAAGTCCAGAAGTAGCCGGGCCCCCGACGCTCCGGGCCCGGCTCGGTTCATACGGCAGGCGCGGCCCTCGCGGGTCCGCGCGCGGGCACTCAAGCGGAGGTGAAGCTCATGCTCAGGGAAATGATCGAATTCATCGCCAAGTCCCTCGTGGATCACCCGGAACAGGTCCAGGTTTCGGAAGTGGAAGGCGAGCAGACCTCCGTGATCGAGCTGAAGGTGGCCAAGGAAGACCTGGGCAAGGTCATCGGCAAGCAGGGCCGCACGGCCCGCGCCATGCGCACCCTGCTGGGAGCCGCTTCTTCCAAGGCCCGGAAACGCTCGGTTCTGGAAATCCTGGAATAGCGACCCATGCCCGCTCAAGCCCCCGGCGACCGCCTCGTGGCCGTGGGGGTGGTCGTCAAGCCCCACGGAGTCCGGGGGGAGTTCTGCATTGATTTCCATGCGGACTCCCCTTTCCTCTTCGAGGACGCGGGGCGGGTGTTCCTGCGCCGCCCCGGCGGCCGCGCCAGGGAATACGCCGTCACCGGCTCCCGGCCCCACCAGGGCCGGATGCTCCTGACCCTGAAAGGCGTTTCCGACCGCGACGCGGCCGATGCCCTGCGAGGTCTGGAGGTGGCCGTGGCGGCCGCCGACCTCCCTGATCCCGACGAGGACGAGATATACCTCCACGAGCTGGAGGGTCTGGTCGTGCGCCTGAGCGACGGCCGGGAACTGGGCGTTCTGGAGGGCTTCCTCTTCGCCGGAGGGCAGGAGACCTGGGTCATCCGCGACCCGAAGGGCCGCGAGATCCTCCTGCCCGCCACGCCGGAATTCGTCCTGGACATCGACCTGGACGCCCGCGTCGCGATGGTGGAGCCGCCCGAAGGCCTCCTGGATCTCTATCTGGAGGACCGGCCGTGAAGATTCTCGCCGCGCTCCTGCTCACGCTGCTCCTGCTGCCGGCCGTCCCGGTCCGGGCCGAAAAACCCGTGCTGCGCATGGTCTACGCCGAGGGCTTCGCGCCCTTCTCCTGGACCAGCCAGGGCCGGGTCACCGGCATCCTGCCGGACATCATGGACGAGGCCGCCCGGCGCATGGGCGTCACGGTCAGCCATCAGGCCCGGCCAGGCGACGAGGTCATGGCCGCGGTCAAGGGCCTGGGGGCCGACGGCTTCCTCTCCGTCCCGTCCAGGGACTATGACGCCTTCGCCGCGCGGGGCGAGAAGCCCGTGCTGACCACCTCCATCGGACTCTTCGTGAGCCTGAGCTACGAACCCCTGATCCAGCGGTTGCGTCTTGTGCGCGACCCGGCCGAACTCAAGGGCCTCAAGCTCTGCGCATCGCGCTACGACTCCTGGTCCCAGGCCAGGCTGGCGGGCCTCGACCTGACCCTTTACCCCAACCTGGCCGAGGCCCTGTCGGCCCTGGCCCGGGGCGACGCCCAGGTCATGGCCCAGGTGCCCGAGGTGGTGGAATTCCAGACCGCCCGCCTGGATCTTTCGGCCCAGGTGCTGCGCGTGCCCGGTGTTTTCCTGGACGAGATTTCCCTCTTCCTGCACCTGAACCGGCACGGAGCCGCGGCCGCGCTCATGCCCGCCTTCGACAAGGCCCTGGCGGACATGCGCGCCGACGGAACCCTGGTGGCCATCCTCACCCGCCCGCGCTGACCGGAGCCCTTGCCGTGCGCTTTCATCTCGTGACCCTCTTCCCGGAGTTCTTCGACTCCCCCCTGTCCGCCGGGCTCATGGGCAAGGCCCGCGAGGCGGGCATCGTGGATTTCGAGACGGTCAACCCGCGCGACTTCGCCCAGAACAAGCACCATCACGTGGACGACCGGCCCTACGGCGGCGGCCCGGGCATGGTCATGCAGGCCGATCCCCTGGCCCGGGCCCTGCGGAGCATCGAGAATCCCGGGCGCATCCTTCTGCTCACCCCGCGCGGCCGCCCGCTGTCCCAGGCCCTGGCCCGGGAGCTGGCCGCCGAGGGCGGCGACCTGACGCTCATCTGCGGCCGCTACGAGGGCCTGGACGAGCGGATCATGGAACTTTTTCCCGTGGAGCCGGTGAGCGTGGGCGACTTCGTGCTCACCGGCGGCGAGTCCGGAGCCCTCTGCCTGCTGGAGGCCGTGGGCCGTCTCCTGCCCGGATTCATGGGCAAGGAGGAGTCCGGGACCGAGGAGAGCTTTTCCGCCGGACTCCTGGAGTACCCGCACTATACCCGGCCCGAGGTCTTCGAGGGCCTGCCCGTGCCCGAGGTGCTCCTCTCCGGCGACCACGCCCGCATCGAGGCCTGGCGTCGGGAGCAGTCCCTGGCCACCACGCTCCGGCACCGGCCGGAACTTCTCTCCGGCGCGCCCCTGACCCGGGCGGACGCGGAATTCCTGCGCGAACGGCCGCGTCCCGGGCTCGGCCGCTGCCTCTATCTGGGGCTCTGCCACCATCCGGTGAAGAATCGCGCCGGAGAAACCATCACTGTCTCTTTGACAAATCTCGACGTTCACGATATGTCCCGCGTTTCCCGCTCCTATGATCTGGGAGGAGCTTATGTGCTCACGCCGCTGGAGGACCAGCGGCGGCTGGCCCGGACCCTTCTGGGCCACTGGACCGAGGGGCCGGGAGGCGCGGCCAACCCGGACCGGGCCGAGGCCCTGGGACTGACGACGGTTCTCGGGAGCATCGCCGAGGCCGTGGAGGACGTGGCCGAGAGGGCCGGAAAACAGCCCTTCGTGGTGGTCACCAGCGCGCGCTTCGAGCGTTGCGGGCCGCCCCTGGCCGGCCCCGGCGAGGTGCGGGAACGACTGGCCCAAGGCCCCGTGCTGCTGCTCTTCGGAACAGGCTCGGGTCTGGCGCCGGAGGCCTTGGAAACGGCGGACGCGCGGTTCGCGCCCATCCGCTTCCTGGGCGGATACAATCACCTGCCTGTGCGGGCGGCCCTGGGCATCACCGTGGACCGCCTCCTGGGCGACGCATATTGAGAAGAAATCGGGTTTTCCCGAACAAGGAGACAAGACATGAACGCCATCCTGAAAAACATCGAAGCCGAGCAGATGCGCATGGACATCCCGGCGGTCAAGGCCGGGGACACCATCAAGGTCCACCTGCGCATCATCGAGGGCGAGAAGGAGCGCATCCAGGTTTTCCAGGGTGTGGTCATCCGCGTCCACCGCGGCGGTGTCGGCTCCACCTTCACCGTGCGCAAGATGTCGGACGGAGTGGGCGTGGAGCGCGTGTTCCCCTTCCATTCGCCCTTCATCGAGCGGGTGGAGGTTCTCTCCGAGGGCAAGGTCCGTCGGAGCCGCCTCTACTACCTGCGCGAACTCAAGGGCAAGGCCTCGCGCATCAAGTCCAAGCAGATCTGGGAGTAGTCCCAAGGAATTCCGTCCGGGAAGGGTCCGTTCCAGAGGCCCTTCCCGGGCTTTTTTCCCGGATCGCTCCCGTCCCTCCGTCTCCCTGTCCGGCCCCTCCGTGGCGCGGATTCCGGCCAGACCGCCGCGCGCGGCAACCGGAACCGGCCGCGCAGCCACGATTCCAACCGCCGGAGAACCCATGCCCCAGTTCTTTCTGCACGAGCACGCCGATCCCCCCGCCGCCCTGGTGGCCGGAGTGGACGAGGCGGGCCGGGGCTGTCTGGCCGGGCCCGTGGTGGCCGCGGCGGTGATCCTGCCGGAATCCTACGACCTGCCCGGGCTGGGGGATTCGAAAGCCCTCTCCGAACACGCCCGCGAGACGCTGGCCCCGCTCATCCGAGTCCAGGCCGCGGCCTGGGCCGTGGCCCTGGCCCGCCCCCGCGAGATCGACGCCGTGAACATCCTCCAGGCCACCTTCCTGGCCATGAGCCGCGCCGTGCGCCACCTGCGGGTCCGGCCCCGGCTCCTGCTCGTGGACGGCGACAAGACCATCCCCGAACATCTTTTGGACGGCCCTTCGGCCCAACGCGCGGAGGTGGACGGCGACGCCCGGATCGCGGCCATCTCGGCGGCCTCGGTCCTGGCCAAGACCGTCCGCGACCACATGCTCCTGGCCCTGGACCGGCGCTTTCCGGGCTACGGCCTGGCCGAGCACAAGGGCTACGGCACGGCGGTCCACCGCGAGGCCCTGCTCAGGCTGGGCCCCAGCCCCGTCCACCGGCTCACCTTCCGGGGCGTGTTGCCTGAAGACCGGCGCAAAGGCGCGTCATGCCCGCAAGGCCGCCTGCCCATCTGAGTCTCGGCGCGCGCGGCGAGGCGACGGCCGCCCGCTTTCTGGAGCGGGCCGGGCTGACCGTGCTCGAACGCAACTGGCGCTGGAAGCAGTGGGAGCTTGACATGGTCTGCCGCGAGGGCGACACCCTGGTCTTCGTGGAGGTCAAGACGCGCGGGCCGGGCTCCCTGGCCGCCCCCGCCGAGGCCGTGGACGGCCGCAAGCAGGCCAAGCTGGGCAAGGCCGCCGCGCAGTATCTGAGCAAGAACAAACTCTGGGACAGTCCCTGCCGCTTCGACGTGGTCTGCGTGCGCGTCGGCGACGGCGGGGAGGAGATCGAGCATGTGCGCGACGCCTTCAGCCCGGCTCTGGGTGGTGGCCACGCCGCTTGGCAACCTTGGTGACCTCTCGCCCCGGGCCCGCGACGTTCTCGCCTCGGCGGACCTGGTCCTGGCCGAGGACACCCGCCGCGCCGGGCTGCTCTTCCAGCGCCTGGGCCTGCCCGCCAAGGGATTCCTGAGCCTCTACGAACACAACGAGGAGGCCCGGGTGGAGCAGGTTCTGGCCGCCCTGGCCGAGGGCCGGAACGCGGCCCTGGTCTCGGACGCGGGCACCCCGCTCCTCTCGGACCCGGGCTACCGTCTCGTGCGAGCCTGCCGCGCCGCCGGGCTGCCGGTGTCGCCCGTGCCCGGTCCCTCGGCCCCGATCGCCGCGCTCTCGGCCTGCGGCCTGCCTCCCCTGCCCTTCGTCTTTCTGGGCTTTCTCCCGCGCAAGGACGGCGACATCCGCCGCCTGCTGGAGACCTACGCCGCGCTGCCCGCCACCCTGGTCTTCTTCGAGCGCAAGACCCGGCTCTCCTCCACCCTGGCCCTGGCCGCCGAAGTCCTCGGCCCCCGGGAGTTCTGCGTGGCCCGTGAGCTGACCAAGGAGTTCGAGGAGTTCTT
>Ga0265295_1000812_pt1 | contig 59051 bp, 35 predicted proteins | sample Munlansysbiofilm_FD_192503 | JGI IMG/M metagenome (GOLD analysis project Ga0265295, IMG submission 192503) | Leachate microbial communities from a municipal landfill in Southern Ontario, Canada - Methane capture system biofilm | ecosystem: Engineered > Solid waste > Landfill > Unclassified ... | reverse complement strand
TGGACCCGGCCGATCAGAAACTGGGGATTGATTCTGAATCAATTTTTGACTATTTTTGCGGAAAGGGTTCAACTATAAAGTCAAACCCTCTGATGTATACTTACACACTTTACGGGATAGTGTCGACATAACGCCAAACCCTTTCAAATTTATGTAGCTAGAGCTGAATTATCCTTTTCCTACAATCTTTTCAACCTCCTCGATGGTTACCGGAATACGTTTAGACCCAAGCAAACGGTTACCTTTTTCGGTTACAAGAACATCATCCTCGAGCCTTATACCGCCAAAACCAATCAGTTCGGCCGCTTTATCAAAATTAATAAACGAGCTGTTTATCTTCTCATCCTTCCATTTCTGAATTAGGGCAGGAACAAAGTAAATACCGGGTTCAACGGTTAGCACGAATCCTTTTTGTAACCTGCGACCTAAACGTAACGATGCGGTTCCAAATTGGTCTATGCGCGAAATCTCATCATCATAGCCAACGTAATCCTCGCCTAAATCTTCCATATCGTGAACATCGAGGCCCATCATGTGACCCAACCCGTGGGGGAAGAACATGGCGTGTGCGCCATTGGCTACAGCGTCGTCCACATTACCTTTCATAATACCTATATCGGTAAGCCCCTGTGCGATTACCTTGGCTGCCTCGAGGTGAATACTTTGGTATGTTACCCCTGGCTTACATAGCTCGATACCGCGGTTTAGCGCATTAAGAACAATGGTATATATATCTTTTTGAATTGGAGTAAACGAGCCGCTTACTGGGAACGCACGGGTATTATCCGATGCGTAATGCGAACCTATTTCTGCACCTGCATCCATAAGCAGCATACGCCCTGGGGTAAGTATTTGCGAGTGATCGTGGTTATGAAGCGTTTCGCCATTCTGCGACAGGATAATGGGAAATGAGGTCATGTACCCCTTACCAATAGCTACCCCCTCGGCAGCCCCCACAAGCTCCTGCTCGGTAATACCAGGTTTAGTTAGCTTCATGGCGGTGGTGTGCATAAGGTAACCCACATCCGATGCCTTATCGAGCTCGGCAATCTCAACATCCTCCTTAACCGACCTGATTGTAACAACCGCCTTTATAAGCTCAACCGAGGCGTACTGGGATACCAGTCCAGGGCTAATGCCCATAAGCCTGTCAATCATTAGTATATTATCGGCACGGTACTGGGGCAGAAAGTGAATACGACGACCATTACGAATGGCACGCTGAAGCGTTGAGCCCAGCTCCCTCATGGGATGGGTACACTGAATACCAACCTTTTCGGCAAGCTCCTTTACCTTTGGCTGGGGTCCCATCCAAATCATATCATCAAGGGTGAAGTCGTTACCATATATGCTGTCTTTCCCATCCTCAATATCGATTATTCCCACAAATCCGGGCAAATCTAATCCGAAGAAGTAAAGGAAATTACTATCCTGCCTAAAACGGTAGGTATTGCTGGGGTAGTTCATGGGCGATTCGTTGTTACCCGTAATAAGAATTATCCCCGAACGTATTTTATCTCTAAGGTTTAACCTCCTGTTTACATACACCTGCTTATCGAACATATCAATATTTTTTATGATTACTATTTACAGCTTTATTAACGGTTTTAAAGTTAATATCTTTTTTGTGAAAGGCAAAACTCACTTGATAAGTAGTTGGGAAGAGGGAGTTAAAAAGGGTTAAGAGGGAGAAGGGAGAAGTTAAAAGTGTGCGTGCCCGATTGGACAATGCGAAGTTTCTATGGCTAACGGTCAGAGAGGTTAAGGTTGAGGTTGAGGTTGAGGTTGAGGTTGAGGTTGAGGTTGAGGTTAAGGAAGTTGCGGGTTTTGTATTACGAGTTACGAGTTTGCGAACCCGATTGTGATATGCAGAACGCAGAACGTAGAACGTAAAACGCAAATCCAATCTGTGCAAATCTGTGTAATCTGTGGATAAAAAAACAGTGCAAAAAAGGTTGAGGTTGAGGTTAAGGAAGTTGCGGGTTTTGTATTACGAGTTACGAGTTTGCGAACCCGATTGTGATATGCAGAACGCAGAACGCCAAACGTAGAACGTAAAACACAATCTGCGTTAATCCGTGTAATCTGTGGATAAAAAAACAGTGAGCAGTAATTAGTGATTAGTGGATTTGCGAACACGAATTTTTTTCCGTCATCGCGAGCGGTTTTTGCGAACTTAGCGAAGCGGTCTCATGAGCATAGCGAATAACAAAGCGATCTTTTAATTTAGTGAAAAGTTGAAAGTTAGAAAGTACTTAAAGTGACAAGTGCCTTAAGTTGAAAAGTGGAAAGTTAGGAAGTACTTAAAGTGACAAGTGCCTTAAGTTGAAAAGTTAGAAAGTACTTAAAGTGACAAGTGCCTTAAGTTGAAAAGTTGAAAGTTAGAAAGTACTTAAAGTGATAAGTTTGAAAGTGGTAAGTTGTAAGTGGTAAGTAATCAGTGAGAAGTGAGCGATAAGTTACGAGTTGCGAGTTTGCGAACCCAATTGGTCATCGTAAAACGTAGAGCATAAAACACAAAACACCAAAACCAATCCGTGTTAATCCGTGTAATCTGCGGACAAAAAACAGCGAAAATCAGTAAAAACAGCGTCATCAGTGTTCCATTTAAACAGCAAGCCCAACTGTATTACGTAAACACGGAACTCGTGCGGTGGCTTTGAGAATTGCGGTGCGGTGGTTTCGAGAGCCACTTCGACAGGCTCAGTGCACCGCTCAACCACCGGGTTTCCAGTGCCTGAGGCTCTCGAAGGCACAGATGCCTCTCGAAGCTCGGTAGCTGAGGCTCTCGAAGCTACTCCCCATGCGTATTAGGTATATGGTACTGCGGCCCAGTTTCGGGGCGTTTCCAAACCGTAATTTCTGGTTGGTTCGCCTCAGGAATTGGTTCGCTTACACAGCCATGTTCATCAGTTATTACAACTCGGTATTTATAGGTTGTACTTGGTGGCATAGTAACTCCATCCCATGTAGGATTTACATTGCGTTTAAAAGGATTTGTTGTTATTTGATCAAGAGATTCGATAGGATTAGTATCTAAGTCGTGGAATATTTCTAAGCTGAAGTTTCCTGTGTTAACCAAGTAGCCTATATTAAGTTCAGCGGGATCGCCCTCACATATTGTGATTGCTAAATCACCTGGCGTTTCGCTTAAGCTTACCCAGTTTACAAGTGGATTAGGATATGCTGTTACTAAAAAATCACCTGAAACAGCCTCACAACCCAGGTTGTAAGCTCTAACATAGTAGGAGGCAGTACTTAATACCTCCGGGATTGTAAGCGTTATTGATCCGCCATTCCCTGCAATGGTTCCTCCAACTGGATTTCCTGCACTTATAAGCTGATAGGTTATTCCAGTTTCTGAGTTGGTAACTTCGATATCAACACTCGAGCCAGCACAAACACCTGCAGGAGTAGCTTCGAGAGCTGGTACAGCTGGCTGTTTATAAACAACAAAATTCTTTGTGTCAGACCCTTGGGTGCTTGAAGTGCCAACCCTTTCCTCAACGGTTATCGAGCCATTACCAACAGTATTCCATGTTACCTCAATGCTGTTACCTCCCTCCCTCCAATCATTATAATTAGTAGGAGAGACTGTGCTACTACCTGTAACTGACCACCTATATTGGTTACCAGCAATAGAGGTAGTGCTGTAGTTTACTTTTGCTCCCTGGCATAAATTAGCTTCATCGGGTGTGATTTCGGGTACAGGTATATTTAAAACCTCAATGGTTATTTGATCTATGGCGCTACAACCTGACGAGCTCACTTCTTCTACCTGCAGAACATACGTTCCGGCTCCTTTGTTAAAGTTAATATCTGTTCCAGAACCTACTGAAGTATTAGGGTCTCCGCCTTGTGCACCAACCCACGACCAGGCATACGTACTTCCATTATTAGTGGTTGAATAATGCCTGGTTTCACCTGCACCTACCGATGCAGCACCTGAGATAGATGGCTTATGGGTTAGTAAAACCGTTAGGGTAACAGACCCAGAGGCAACTGCGCCCGCATTGCCTGCACTAGAGACTGAGACAAGCTTAACATCATAAACACCCTGACCAAAATCGGAGCCTCGAATTGATATGCTATATGAAGAAGAGTTTATGTCAGTTTCCGTAAAAATGGTACCTCCCACGCTATACGATAGGCTCCAAGGTGCAACCCCGGTTAGCTCAACAGGTATCGATACCGTATTTTCATTATCGCAAACCTCTTTGGGCGTGAAATCTGTTATTGCTGCCGTTACACCAATGGCACCTATTGTAAAAATATAATCATCTTGAGTTACAGGCGTTGTGGTTGATACCGTTCCAGATGCTGCCGTACCGCTTACGCTTTGTCCTCTAGCTGACCATAATCCTGGTGACCCATCTTTGAATTCAACCACCCTCAGATTTAATCTAAGGGTTGGATCATTGGTATATGATGGCAGTGAATTTCCGTCCCACCTCAATTTTATATTTGCTGATGGAGTACCACCCGTAGGACGATTGACAATCCAGTGCTCATTATCACTCACAGCAGTAAGTGCGCCCTCCAAATTCTCGGTGGCAGTTGGGTAGGTTGGATGGGGATTGCTCTTTACGTATGTTGCAGTCCAATACTCGGGTGATGTGGATGCCGTAACATTCGATAGGGTAATTCGTCCTAAACGCCCAGCGTTACCTACGGGGTAGTTAAACGACTGGCCATTAACTATTCTTTTGCTCAACGGCCCATCAACATACGATGCCGAGCTACCGCCCGATGCAGCTATTGAAGCGTTGGTGTTAGTAAGCCTTACCTCTTTACCCGAAGCCGATTTTAACACCCCATTGGTAAGGGTTAGCCTGCGGGTAATATCAATACCAGAGGTACCTGTGATTTCTGCACCAGCCCCAGTATTAATCATAGTTAGGTTATAGAATGTTTCCCTTGCTGCAACATCTATGTTTTGGAGTGAGCTGCCCTCAAAGTAAACGGTTCCAGCTCCGGGAACAAACATATTGGTACCAGTGTTCTCGTTTATCCAACTACCTGAAACATATAGACTCTTGTTATAGAGGGAGTTGTTTAACTTTGTGCCGTTACTTATAGTTAAATTGCCTAAAACCCTCATGCTTTCAGAGCTCATATTCTTTTGCCCTGTTCCAGAAAAAATAACATTTTGAAATGGTTTGTAAATGTTCCCGGGCTTAGGTGGGAGCGATGCTGTATTGTCGCCTTTAAACTCAACGGTTGTACCTGGAGTTTCTAAAAATTCATCGAAAGAACCGCCAGGGAATACAAAGAACCCATCGTTAGTAGAGGTAATCTCAATTTTGCCTGTTCCGAAAACAGTTCCCAAATCATGGAAGACGGTATTTCCACAGGCAAGAGTTCCAATTACTTCAACAGATACACTATAAGCACTATTCTGGCTAAGTGTCATGGTGTGGTTTTCTTGAATAACAACAGGATTACCGTTGGGAATTTGAGTTGCAATTGTCCCTGATGGCCCACCAACTAGCCAATCATCTGCTGTGAACCAGTTTCCAGTTGTATTGTGGCTATAATATGTTGTTAAAGGTGGAGTAAAGTTATCTGCTTCGCCAGCAGTAAAATCGCCCGACACATACCCTACTCCAGAAATTGTAAAACTATTCGAACCGCTGTTAACCGATCCCGGTACTCCTGTATTACCCAAATCGAACCATTTATACTCATGAATTTTGTATAATCCAACCACATAGTTGGCGACTACAGGTTTGGCATCGCTTGGATCGTAGGTATAGGTGTGAGTTAGAACCAAGTTCGAGTCAAAACCCGTTGAATCAACTTTCCAATAGTATGCCAGCTCGTTTTCCGAAGGTGTAACAACTGCAGGATGACGTCGGTTGACGGGGTTAACGGTTATTGCGCCAGGAGCTCCATTACTGGATATAGCGAAATTGGCAGGAGTATATTTGCCCGATACACCTATTGGGAAGGTGAAACTACTTGCTCCAGCTCCAAATTGCTTGCGCACCCCCTGGTCGCTTAGAACTCCATTCAGGATAAGCATTCTTGTTTTATCGGGTGTGCCTCCTATTGAGGCGTTCTCGCCAAATACTACTTGATAGTCGTCGATGTATATACTTCCGTTTGTGAATGTTAAACGGCCATTTATGGTAATATTATTTTGTAGCGTTGCTCCCGTTGAATTGTTTGTGGTAATGTTACCAAAAGAGCCACCAACACCATTCAGGTTTTGATTTTGGGTACCAACTAGTATTAATCCACCATCAACAGAGCCGCTTGTGTGGGTTGAGGTATTGGCGATGTTGCCCACTACTGAAATTGAATTACCGCCATCATTAAGGACCCCAGCTGATAGGTTTAAGCTACTATTTACCCTTAGGGTTGTTTGCGGTTGCAGCGTAACTGTGCCGCCCGAAGCAATGGTTAGGTTGGCAAAATTGGTGAGATTTGTACCATTCCCGGTAATGCTTTGTGCTCCTGAACCATTAAACGTTACGGTTTGGGTAGGTGAGCCAGCAAGAAAACCCCCTTTATCGATACCTGCCGACGAGCTAATATTCCTATTTATAAAGTTGCCCCCTATGGTAATATTTAAACCATTGGCATTAAGCTGTGAGTTACACCTAATGGTTAGGTCGTTTAGTATCTCTAGCTCCTGTACATCATTCTCTAAAACTTGAGAAAATCCTGTGACACCCAGGCTAACATTCCAAAGCGGTGATGAGCTGTTAAGCCTAAAGGTATGTTTTGCCGAAGTGGCCAAGCCTGCTTGCAGTGTACCCCCGGTTATAACCGACTGCCCCGGGCGTAAGTATATATCGCCAAAGGTAGTACCAGCGGCTGATGGCCTATCGAACTGAAGCGTACCACCGCTCATGCTAAAGAGGCTGTTGGTGTTAACTATTTCAATTAATCCTCTGTTTTCTATCCTACTCTTTCCGTAAATGGTGGTGGTACCCCCCGACTGGATATAGTTTAACGCCCCACTGGTTATGGTTGTGGGCCTTCTGATTTGTCCATTAACCGAAAGGTTACCGCCCCTAACATCAATTACAGGAGTACCAGCAGCGGCATACTCTATGCTATTATTATTAGCGGTTGCCGGGTTGCCAATATACATATTGCCCCCCAAAACCTCTAGCTTTCCGGCAAGGTTAAGCTTACCCGTACCATTGCCATAGGCCACCCCAACGCTGCCATTTTGAACAGATAGCGCAGCTGTGACAGGAATTGTAAACGATGTTCCCCCATCGGTTATTCTAACAACCTGTGAACCTACATCATCAATATCAACCCTAAACGTACCGTTTGTAAGCGTTAGAAAGGGGTTGGTTTTACCGGTTGTAATTTCCGATTTAAGCGTAACTACGGGTGTGGCATCGCTTCCCTTATCTACGGTGATATCGTAGAAGTTGTAAGATCCACCGCCTTTAATTTCGGTATTGGCTGTTCCTTTAAATTGGGTTGAAACCTGACTATCTGTTTGGTGAAGATTGAACGTGCCCTCGTTGTTAATATCTCCGTAAAGTTCAAGGGTGTGGTTTGTGCTTGCTGCTGATGTTCTTACCCTAAAGGTAGCACCGCTAGCTACATTAACATTACCATAAACCCGAAGTGTTTTTGATGGTGTACCTTCCATTATGCTGAAGTCACCACCCGACTCAACATTAAAATTCCCTAAAACATTTAGGGTAGTCCAGCTCCCACCAGTATTTGTTCTTGCCGATTGGCCACTCCCTTTTACAGTAATATCCTTGTGTATTGTTAAGTCCATATCGGGCAGGTTAACAACATAGCCCTGATGGTTGAGTACTAGCTTGCTATACCGATTAAGAGATAGACTACCTGCAGAGATTGTAGGGATGTTAATTGGCACAGAATTGGCATAGTACTCCACTGTACCACCGTTAGGCTCAATAAAATCGCCAAAATCACCATCTGGAAAGTAATTGCTACTAGATATACGTAGCGTACCAGCCCCAGCTACGGTCTCTTCGGGAATTGCGGCAAAGTTGTGCCCTTGGGTTGTTCCCAAATCGAGCATGGAACCCTCGGAAATAAAAAGTGCACCTGAGGCTACATTAGCGGTTTGGATTGTAACAGTATGGAAATTAGCTCCATCGCCTATAATAACGATGGTATTGGAACCTGGGATGCCAGCACCACCTGGTTGTCCTACGCCAACGGCAGACCAGGTATTGAGATCGTCCCAAAAACCATCCCCACTACTGTATAGTATGGGAATTTCGGTAAAAGCAGAGGTCTCACCCGCGGTGTACTCACCACTACCAACGGATTGGCTAGCAAATGTTATCTGGTTGATTGATTGATCCACATCGTTCACGTCGCCACTAGACACCCATTGGCCACCTGGGCGGTAAACAGCCGGAACATAGCTTGCCTCTGTGCCTTCCACAAAAACATCAGTAGCATAGAAATATCTGTGATTAACCGAGTTTTGGGGAACGCCATCAAATTCCTTACTGGTATTTTTCCAGTAGGCTTTTAGAGCGTTGGTCGATTGGGCTAAATAGTGACGCTCGTTAACCGGGCGCGATGTAATGGATCCCCACTGCGTGGGTGCGCTGCTGAACTGGATATGTGCTGGCATGTAGTAATGGGTAGCGCCCAGCTGGAACCCGAATGGATAAACAAACTCATTGGTATTGGAGAATATCTTTTTAACACCCCCATCGGATGCGAGCCCATTGGTAACAATCATTTTATTGGCGCTAAAAACCTGATCGGTTCCAGTTGCTGCCGAGTATACCCCACCATTGGAGCCAAGGGTAAGGGTGTTGTACCCAATATTAAACCGATGGTTAGAAACAAGCCTAAGGTTACCATTCACGGTAGTGGGGTTAGAAAGCGTTACGCTACCCCCCGTTTTGTTAATGGAAAGATTATTGAAACTCCCCTTGCCATCGCCGGTTATGGTTTGAACTGCATTGCCAGCTAGCTCAATTCGCCCAGCAGCACCGGCGGGCCTATAATGTGTTCCGCTGTTCGAAATGTTTCCTGCCACGGTAATTACCTTGTTGCCATCGCGCAGGGTGGTTCCGCTGCCCAGCTCTAAATTATTGCGAACGGTAAGCGTGCCCTGTGTACCACCAAGGGTAAGGCTCGACGTGCCACCAAGGGTAAGGTTGTTTAATCCGCTGGTTATGGTTCCCGAGTAGGTAAATGCTTGCGAACCCGTTCCGTTAAAAGTGGTGGTGTTGGTGCCGGGGGTGTAGGTTGTATTGGTGTTTACTGTGAAATTATTTCCAATTGAAACATCTACATTATCTGGCCCAGATGTAAGAACAGCTCTGTTTACTAGTGTTAAGTTGTTAAGAACAACGAGCGGTTGAGCGGGAATAGGAACGGGAACTCGACTATTACTTGTATAGGTGCGGGGCTGCGCAGATCTATTAGTAGCGGCTGAAATAATATTCAAATCCCAGAATGGAGCTATTGAGGCAATGTACGCATTACGTGCTGCGGGAACAGTTATATTAAATACCCCTCCAGTAATACTAATGTTATTAGGGTTTGCCCCTACAACATAGCTAAAGTTAGTACCTGATCCATTGCCTCTGGGGTTTGGAGACTCTATATTTATTGTTCCACCTGCAATGGTAAGCGTATTATCGGGATACGGTAAAGTAAAAGCGGCATATACATCCATCCCATTTAGGTCTGGTAAGCTAACCGCTCTTATGGTTAATTCCCCGCCTGTCATGGTAAATGCCCCCCTATGCGTTCCAGCTTCATAGGAGGTTCTTACGCACTCTGTTGTAACATTACCATCTTCAATAAGCAATGAAGATGAAGTTCTCATTACCAGCCCCTGTTTAGAATTGTCGTTAAAAACAGAATTACCTGAAATACGCAATCCTCCATAAATAATTAAAGTTGTTCCGTCAGCAGTATTAGTTTGTGTAGAATATCTAACGCTTGCACCATCGAGCCATATCATGGCATCCTCGTCAATGTTATATACACCCGTTTCGGCTATAGATGGAATTACAATATTTTCGCCTAATCTAACGGTACCTGATAGAAGGCCTAGTGCTTGAGGATTAGGTATATTTGGGGGGGTACCCTCGGGGTTATGGTTATTCCTTCCAAATAACCTAAAGTTACCTGTTTCGGATGCATCAATATTTAAAACATAAGCTATATCATCTTTCTTAATTTCAATTCGATAAAAGTGGGTTTGTCCGTTACAAACAATGCTCTGATCGGCTGATGTGTTATTAAATATCGCATCGGCACGTCCATTATTGGGTGTACCTGTATAATTAGGTGTATATTGATTGGTGAAACGTACCACCCCATTGTTTGTAAAATCGCCCTTTACAATAAACCTATGATTGAAGTTTCCTGTTCCCAATTGTATCCTACCATTTACACCTATATTTACAGAGCCAAGAGTATTGATAGTTCTGACTGCTCCACCAGTATTATTATTAATCTGGTATATACCGCTCTGTATACTTAAGTTTCCATTGATATTCATATCCCCAGTAACACGAGCTATACGATTGGTATTTGCAAAATTAATAATTAGGTTATTGTAATTATATTGTTGAAAGTTAAAATCTGCTGCAGGGTTATAGTACTCAACCGTTCCGCCATCTGCACTAACAAATTCGGTAAAAACACCTCCAGGAAAATTGTTGGTTGATAATCGTAATAACCCCTGCCCTTTTACACTGCCTAAATCATGACCAGTGGTTGTTCCCAAATCTAGGGTTCCACCCTCATTAATTTGGGTTGAAACCACGGTATGGGCTTGGGTTACGTTTACCGTACGCCCGTTTAGGATTACTATGCGGTCGGTACTACCGGGTACCGCAGGGTTGGTTGACAATGAACCCGACGGGTCGGTTGTCCAGGTGGTTGCTACGTTCCAAGGCCCCGACTGGTATGAATAGTAGGTAGTAATAGCTGTTTCGAGAAGCGACCAGGTAACCCCACTAAGCTCCACCACATTATTTACCGTAAAAGTTGTTGGTGTCTGGCTACTATTGACCACTTCAAACCACTCTGTACCAACAGAGTACATGGGGCTATAAGTGCCAGTACTTTCCCCTGCACCGTATGTAAAGGTCATTGTTGCGGTTGGGCTGATAATATTCTCTATCTCTGTTATCCAATGGCGCTGTAGGTCGTTCACATTAGCGTACTGCGCCCTGCCCTCTTTGGCCCTTACGCCAAAGCTGCAAGTAGTACCGTCTATTGTTCCCGCAAAGGAAGTTACCTGCACCGGTGAATAGACCCCTCCGGAACCCACTGGGTAAACCGTTTCTAAATTAGTAAGGTTATTCGCCTCAATAATTAAACTTCCATCGCCATCGCACACAATCATGCGAGTCGCTGAAAAACCTCCAGCTGCAGAAAGTGTTGCACCTGCACCAATTGTTATACTATTGGTTCCTGCACCGGTTGATAGGTTTCCGTTTTCAAGGTTCAACGATTTGTTAACCCTTACATCCCCCTGGATTGTTCCACCCCCATCAATAATAAGATTTCCGTAGGGTGCCGAAGCCACTGCCAGGTCAGGTGCTAAATAGCTAACCGTACTACTATTGGCCATACTAATGCTGTTGTAGCTAAAACCCGACTGGAAAGCACAACCGTCACCAATTTTAAAATTGGAGCCGTCTTCCATAGTGAAAGAGGCTGTTGCTTGAGCAGCACTCGCTGTTAGTGTATTATTGGTTCCCGTTTCTAGGGTTGTGCTGTTTTTTATGGAAAGGTTATTGGCCACCGAAACACTGCCCACCAATGTTTTGGTGCCTCCTCCGGAAAGGGTGAGGTTACCATAGGCGGCCACAGCAACTTGCTGGTTACCAGCCAAACCATAATTAACGGTTGATGATTGGCCAAATACCTCAGTACCCCCAAAAATTGAGGTTGAGCTTACGTTGTGGTTTAGCATACCATCATCCGCAACCCAAAGGGAACCATTCGGTTGTATAGTGATGTTATGATTCTCCACCAGCGTACCGCCGCTCTCAATTTGTATGCTAGAGTACTGGCCAAGCCCCCACGCCCCTGTGGTGGTCATGGTATGATTATTTTGGACAATAAATTTTTGATGCCCTCCCGTTGTACTTGAAGGACTAAATCCGCTGCCATTGCGCTGGGAATTCCAACTACTTGTCGCTGATGGGTTTCCTGAACCAGTAGAATAGAATAATGCTATCACATTAACTACCATAGTCTTAGTGTCGTTCCCATCATCATTGGTAACTCTTAATGATACAGTTTTAACACCCGATGTTGAATAGGAAACATCATATGGCCCTTGCATGTTACCGCTAGCTGGAGTAGCATCAACCCCAAAATCCCAATTCCAACTATTGATTTCTCCTCCTCCATTATCTTCTGAACTATCTGTAAACGTAACTGTTTCATCTACTACAGGCGCAGCATTGTCTACACTAAAGCTTGCAGTTGGGGGATTACTTTGACAAGCAAATAAACTATTCGACCTAAAAACAGAAAAAATGATTATCAAAACAATAAAAAGATACTTTTTACTATTGCCTTTTATAGGGTTGGGTATATTTATATTATGTAACCTCATATCGCACAGGTTTTAAATGGCTATACTAGCTGTTTTTAAAAATACGAATCAATTTATTTATCATAAAGAGAAGAACGGTTACAAAAGCCAGTACCTCAATGTAGTTTCCTAGTCTTGCTGCAAATGTTACCTTCCTGTTCATCTTTATATTATGCCTTAAAAAGTCGGCTGTTTTACTTTCTGTCTTATCAATTACCTGGCCCCGCTGGTTAATAATTGCGGATATGCCCATATTAGACGAATGGGCTACACTGCGCCTATTTTCAACTGCTCTTATGGCCGATAGCTGTAAAAATTGCTGTGGTACCTTATCATCCTCGTACCAACCCTCGTTTAGCATTACAAAAAATGCTTGTGCTCCATTTCGGGCTGCTTTATAAAGCACTCTGCTAAATACCACCTCGTAGCACACAACTGGCGCAGTTTTAATATTATTGGCAGCTCTAAAAACACTTCGGTTAATTTTTCTTCTCGAAAACTGAAAATCGATACCTACCGGTGATAAACGAGGAATAATAAGAGGGTATGGAGCATACTCCTGATAGGGAACCAGACCCTCTTTTACACGCATTTGTACAGGTCGGTTTCTCTCTAGCTGCAATGCAGCATTATACGTGTAGTACCATGTTTTATAGTTTTTAGAGTAACTAATACCGGGTATCTTTTTGTAATTCTTAATGCTATTTACATTGGGTATCTCCTCATAAACAATGGCACCTGTAATAAGCTTAAGGTTAGGGTAGCTCTCGGTTTTATCGAAAAAATGGTTAAACACTAAATTTCGGTTAAAATCCTTTACCCATCCTGCGTTTGTAATGGCTGTTTCTGGTAGCACAACGTACTCAGTATTCTCGGTTAGCTCTGGTAGCATTATATCCAAATATATATCCATTAATTCATATATATTTAGCCTGTATTTTACATCGGTATTATCTGTACTTGGGTGAATTACGAGCACTTCCGATGTTGCGCCTTTTTCTTTATAGGTGTGATAAATAATATTAGAAATAATGATAGGTACACACAATACGGCGGCCAGCATTGTCCCTTTTTGCACAAGCTGCTTTCTGCCTGATTTGAATGATTTTACAAAAGAATAGATTAGGAAATTGACTGCCAAAATCCAAAGCGTACCGCCAGCGGCTCCGGTAAATTCGTACCACTGAATTAGCTTCACATTTGCACCCAGATTATTTCCCAGATTATAAAACGGTGATCCCAGCTCAAAATAGGATTGTATCATTTCGGCTGTTAGCCATGCGGCAATAAAGTATAGCATGGCAAACTTATTCCCTTTCTTTTTAAGTAAAATATAAAAGGGAACTAATAATAAAAAAGGCAAAACAATAATAAATGCTATAAGGAATCCAAGATTAGCTGTTTGCAATACCCAGTAATAACCCCATAGATAAAATATAACTAATACGAGCAGTAACTGAGCGGCAAAAATTAAAAGTGGCCTTTTATAAGATAATATATGATCCGAGGCAATAAATAATGGAATAAATGCAATAAAACTAAGATAGTAGAAATTTGAGGGTAAAGCAGAAAAGCCCAACAATACACCTGTGCATATTGGCAATACTATAAGGAAAATTGTTTTTTGTAAAGTTTTATTCATTCTATCTTTCCTTTGAAATTGTGTGCTTCTCCTTTTGAGAAACCGCTTATGCTTTTTACATGTGAGCTATTCCTAGGAACCTCTTTGTGGGGTTGCTAAATTTTGCAACCAATTTTCTCGGTCACAATAACTAAATAAACGGTGCTACGTAACCTACAAATTTAATAAAAAAAAGCAATATCATCTGCACCAAACACATTATCAACAAAATACGCTAAATGTTGAGGTGCTACAGAGGTGCTGCTGCCAGCAATTGGGCAGTTTACGTCCGAAATATACGCACATTTTTACTTTTTTTGGACTATTTATCATCTACAATACGCATTTTTCAACAACTTGTTTACAAAAGGGTTAAGGGTTTTGGTGAATGGGGGATTTGGGGGGATGAAAGGGGGGAGGTGAGAAGTTAGGAAGTACTTAAAGTGACAAGTGCCTTAAGTTGAAAAGTTAGAAAGTTAGGAAGTACTTAAAGTGACAAGTGCCTTAAGTTGAAAGTACTTAAAGTGACAAGTGCCTTAAGTTGAAAAGTGGGAAGTGAGAAGTTAGGAAGTACTTAAAGTGACAAGTGCCTTAAGTTGAAAAGTGGAAAGTTAGGAAGTACTTAAAGTGACAAGTGCCTTAAGTTGAAAAGTTAGAAAGTTAGGAAGTACTTAAAGTGACAAGTGCCTTAAGTTGAAAGTACTTAAAGTGATAAGTTTGAAAGTGGTAAGTGGTAAGTAATCAGTGATTAGTGATTAGTGATTAGTGGATTTGCGAGCACGAATTATTTTCCGTCATCGCAAGCGTTTTTTGTGAACTTAGCGAAGCGGTCTCATGAACATAGCGAATAACAAAGCGATCTGTTAATTAGTGGAAAGTATGGTAAGAGTTAAGAACTAAAAGTTAAAAGTGTGCGTACACGAATGCAATTTGTGTTAATCCGTGTAATCTGTGGAGAAAAACAGTGAGAAGTGAGCAGTGAGCAGTAAGCAGTAAGTTGCGGTTGCGAGTTTGCGTACTCGATTGTGATATGCAGAACGCCAAACGTAGAACGTAAAACGCAAAACACCAAATCCATTCTGTGCAAATCTGTGTAATCTGTGGAGAAAAACAGTGAGAAGTGAGCAGTGAGCAGTAAGCAGTAAGTTGCGGGTTGCGGGTTTGCTTACCCGATTGTGATATGCAGAACGCCAAACGTAGAACGTAAAACGCAAAACACCAAATCCATTCTGTGCAAATCTGTGTAATCTGTGGATAAAAAAAAAGACCCCTTAAAAAGCAAGGGGCCTTAACATTGGGGCGAGGTCTCGAGCGGAATCGAACCGCTGTACGTGGTTTTGCAGACCACTGCCTAGCCACTCGGCCACGAGACCATTTATTGTTAATTGAATTGCAAAGATACAAAAAAAACCTGATAAGCAAATGCCTTTCCTCGCTTTTTGGCTTATGGCTACCTTTTTATTGGCTGCTGGCCCCTTTCTGCAAATTCTTTTAGGCAAGTGGGGCATAAACAATTCGCAAAAGTTGCCTTAAGATGCTCTAGAACCTGGGACGAAAGGCTATAGTCTGCACACCAGCATTTCCTGTCGGACTCGCAGTAGCAGTCGAACAGCGCATTGCAGCGCTCACACTTTTTTATTCTTATTACGCCCATAACTATTATCTTGTCCTGCTATGGGTAACGGTAACCCTATCCATCTTTCCGCCCATGGGCGGGTTTAGCTTCGATACCCTAACCGTAGCCTTATCGAGCAAAGTAAATTCGGCAAACATGGCATCCAAAATGCGCGATGCAACATGCTCAAGCAGACTGGATTGTATTGCCATCTCCGCCTTTAAAAGATTGTATGCCTGCTGGTAGTTTAGCGCATCGTCAACACGATCGGTTTGGGCAGCCTTCATCGATGAGGTTTCGAGCCTAAGGTACACCATAAATCGGTTGCCCACCACACGCTCCTCGTGGTAGCACCCGTGGTACCCAAAAAACTCCATATCCTCGAGCTCAATTATATTCATGCTATATTACTTTTGTTATGCACTACAAAAAAACTGAATATTTTTGAGAGTTCGGGGGTTTTGGTGGTTTATTTCTTGAGAGAGGAGTGAGTGGTATTTAGAGTTTGAAGGTGAAACGTGAAAAGTTGACAAGTACTTAAAGTTAGAAAGTGTGCGTATTCGAATGGCATCGCAAAACGGCAAAAAGGTTGGAACGCAGAGAACAAAAGTTTCACAGTGTAACACAGTGTTAAACACAGAGGAACACAGTGATACAAAACAACGTAAATCAGTGTCATCAGTGTTCCAAAAAACAGCAAAAAGGGTGAGAAGTACGAGTTTTACCCCCATCTCCTAAGGGGAGAATGGTGCGGTGATTTTCCCCTTTAGGGGTTAGGGGTAGCGGGGCAATGGAAAACAACAATAAGGTTATAACGCAGAGAACAAAAAGTTACACAGTGTTAAACACAGAGGAACACAGTCATACAAAACAACGTAAATCAGTGTCATCAGTGTTCCAAAAAACAGCAAAAAGGGTGAGAAGTACGAGTTTTACCCCCGACCCCTATAGGGGAAAATGGTGCGGTGGGTTTCCCCTTTAGGGGTTAGGGGTAGCGGGGCAATGGAAAACAACAATAAGATTAGAACGCAGAGGACAAAGAAGTTACACAGTGTAACACAGTGTTAAACACAGAGGAACACAGTGATACAAAAAAAGGCGTAAATCAGTGTTCCAAAAAACAGCAAAAAGGGTGAGAAGTACGAGTTTTACCCCCGACCCCTATAGGGGAGAATGGTGCGGTGGGTTTCCCCTTTAGGGGTTAGGGGTAGCGGGGCAATGGAAAACAACAATAAGATTAGAACGCGGAGAACGAAAAACTACACAGTGTAACACAGTGCTAAACACTGAGAAACACAGTGATACAAAACAGCGTAAATCAGCATTATCAGTGTTCCAATAAAACACCAACAGCCAAGAACGCAAAACATTTTACTTTAAAACCCAATTAATTAGCGGCAAATTCCTAATTTTGTATTTCTCAACTAACAATATTTATAATGGAAAAGAAGAGTATGAAGACGAGTGAAGCAGGCGAAAAAACGCGTAACTTCATTGAAGAGATAATAGAAAGGGATATTGAGTCGGGAAAACACGGCGGCAGGGTGCTTACCCGTTTTCCGCCCGAACCCAATGGATACCTCCATATTGGCCACGCAAAATCTATTTGCCTTAACTTTGGGCTTGCACAAAAATATGGAGGCAAAACTAACCTACGGTTCGACGACACCAACCCCACTAAGGAAGATGTTGAGTATGTAGACTCAATTAAGGAGGATATTAAATGGCTTGGGTTTAGCTGGGCCAATGAGTTTTACGCATCGGACTACTTTGAACAGCTATACCAGTGGGCTTTGGATTTAATAAACAAGGAGCTGGCTTTTGTTGATGATCAAACGCAGGAGGAGATTAGATTGAATAGGGGAACGGTTACGCAGCCTGGTAAAAATAGCCCGTTCAGAGATCGTTCGGTTGAAGAGAACTTGGACCTATTTAGCCGTATGCGCGCCGGCGAATTTCCCGATGGTAGCAGGGTGCTAAGGGCAAAAATAGATATGGCGCATCCCAATATGCTTATGCGCGACCCCATCCTATACCGTATTATACATGCACACCACCATCGCACGGGCGATGAGTGGTGCATATACCCAATGTACGATTTTGCACACGGACAAAGTGATTCCATTGAGAGGATAACGCACTCAATTTGTACCCTCGAGTTTGATGTACACCGCATGCTTTACGATTGGTTTATTGAGAAGCTCGAGATTTTCCCATCGCACCAGTACGAGTTTGCGCGCCTAAACCTTACCTACACGGTTATGAGCAAGCGCAAGCTGTTACAGCTGGTGCAGGAGAATTTTGTTGATGGCTGGGACGACCCCCGCATGCCCACCATCTGCGGATTGCGCCGAAGGGGTTACACACCCGAGTCGATTCGTACTTTTGCCGAGCGGGTGGGCGTGGCAAAGCGCGATAATATTATCGACCTATCGCTGCTTGAGTTTTATCTTCGCGAAGATTTAAACAAACGGGCCGAGCGTCGTATGGCGGTGCTAGAGCCCATTAAGGTGATTATAACCAACTACCCAGAGGATAAAACCGAGGATATTCACGCCGTAAATAATCCCGAGGATGAGGCCGCGGGCAAAAGGGCAATCCCCTTTGGCCGTGAGGTATATATTGAGCGTAACGATTTTATGGAGGAGCCTCCTAAAAAGTTCTTCCGCCTAGCACCAGGTCGCGAGGTTCGTTTGCGTTACGCCTATCTTATTAGGTGCAACGAGGTTATAAAAGATGAAAACGGCGAGGTGGTTGAGCTGCATTGCACATACGATCCTGAGTCGGCTGGTGGAAAATCGTCCGATGGACGAAGGGTAAAAGGGGTTATTCACTGGGTTCCAGTTAAACATGCCATAAAGGCTGAGGTTAGGCTCTTCGATCGCCTATTCCAAAACGAGGATCCCAACGATGTGCCCGAGGGTACCGATTGGAAAACTGGAATAAACCCAGACTCACTAAAAGTAATTGAGGGTTTTGTTGAGCCATCATTGGCAAACGCAGAGCCGCTCCAAAGCTTTCAGTTTGAACGGTTGGGTTACTTTAATGTGGACTACGATAGCAAACCCAACAAGTTAGTATTTAACCGTACGGTAACATTAAGGGATAGCTGGGCTAAGATTTCGACAAAGAAATAACCCATATAAACTAATTTCAGTAGAGACGCACGGCTGTGCGTCTCTACTGAAATTGTTACCAACCCGCAGCCTGCCCATCTTTACGCGACTCCGAGGCTCCGTAGTAAACACCGTTCTCCTCATCCCACATTATGGCTTGGTAACCTCCAAATCCGCCCAAATCCCACTGTATTTTATGCCCTTTCCCTATAAGTGCCCGAATATTTTCCCATCCTATGCCCGACTCCAGAAGAACTGTTCCGCCATCGGTCATTTTTTGCCCGGTTGGCTGCGATGAGCCAACGTGCTGCACGCGAGGTGCATCGCCAGCTTCCTGTAGGTTCATCCCAAAGTCAATCATATTTACCACAATCTGCACATGCCCCTGTGGCTGCATTCCGCCGCCCATAACGCCAAAGCTCATATACGGCTTGCCATTCTTGGTTATAAAACCGGGGATAATGGTGTGAAACGGGCGCTTACCCGGCGCATAGGTATTCAAAAAACCTTCTTCTAGGTTAAATCCCTCTCCCCTATCCTGCAGCACAAAACCTAGTCCCCAGGGTGTCATTCCCGAGCCCATTCCACGATAATTGCTCTGTATAAGCGACACCATATTACCATCCCTATCGGCAACCGTAAGGTAAATGGTGCTGGGCGTGTCCATATTTCCGGGTTGGTAGCTGCGGGCTGCTTTATCGGAATTTAGCAACTTGCGGCACTCTGCCGCATACTCCTTTGATATAAGCCTCTCGAGTGGTACATTGCCATGCTGCATATCGGCGTAGTGGTGCGCTCTATCCTCGTAGGCTATTTTTTTTGCCTCAATAAAATGATGAAGATACTCGGCGCTACCAAAGCCCATTGAGGCAATATCATACTCTTCAAGAATATTCAGTATTTGCAATGCCGCTATTCCCTGTCCGTTGGGTGGTAACTCCCAAACATCGTAACCTCGGTAGTTTGTAGATACTGGGTTTACCCATTCCGATTGGTGCGAAGCCAAGTCATCATAAGAAAGGAAACCGCCCTGCTCCTGAATATAATTGGCTATGGTGCGGGCAATTTCGCCCTTGTAAAAGGCATCGCGCCCGCCCTTGGCAATTTTTTGGTAGGTACTTGCCAAATCGGGGTTTTTAAATATCTCGCCCTTTGCGGGCATCTTGCCGTTGGGCATGTAGGTTTCGCTAAAATTAGGATACTTACCCAAACGCGGTGCGGTGCGCTCAAGGTAGTATGCAATAACTTCGGTAACGGGAAATCCGTTTTGAGCATAGCTTATGGCGGGTTGCAAAACTTGCGACATCGACTTGCGCCCAAATTTTTTATGCAGCTCGAACCAACCGTCAACCGCACCGGGCACGGTTACGGGTAGTGGTCCAAACGATGGAATTCGCTTGTACCCATTTTCTTTGAAATACTCTAAGGTTTGGGCTTTGGGCGAGCGTCCGCTTGCATTTAACCCGTGCAGCTTCTGCGTTTCTGCATCCCAAACAATGGCAAACAGATCGCCCCCAACTCCACATCCAGTGGGTTCCATAAGTCCCAACACCGCATTGGCTGCAATGGCGGCATCAACAGCCGAGCCGCCATCTTTTAAAATATCGAGCGCAACCTGGGTTGCCAGCGGATGGCTCGTGGCAGCCATTCCGTTTTGCGCAATAACCTCGGAGCGGGTGGTAAAGGCATGGTCGGTAATGCGATCCTGGGCAAACGCATTTATCAGTAAGGCGGATGCTACAATGGTAAGGGCTAGTTTTTTCATCTACCAATTATTAAATTTAAAAGAAACTAATTACATATCGGGTTGCGGCAAAATCTTTCTTTGAACTTCTTACCTATGAGATAGCTAGTTTTGTTTCGTCTTCAATTTCGATCTGCAACTTTACTTTTGCGTTTAATGCTTTGAAAACTTTAGTTATTGTTGAAATCGTTGCACTACTTGCACCACTTTCAAGTTTGGAAATCTGCGCTTTTTGCACTCCAACTAGTTTCCCAAGTTGCTCTTGGGTCAATTTTTTTTCTTTACGAATTCTTTTAAGTTTTTCACCTAGTATTTCCATACTTAATTCAAATTCGTACTGCTCTCTTTCTGAAGTTCCAAGTTTTCCAATGTACTTGTCTTCTAAGTCACCAATTGTCTTATATTTTTTTGATCCCATAAGTTTAGTCTTTTTTTGTTGTTCTGGTTACTTTTTCCGCCTCCCTTTTCTCTTCAAAGTATTCTCTTTTAATTCGTTCCGCTTTCTTAATTTCTTCACTGGGCGTTTTATTGGTCTTTTTGGCGATTCCGTGCGTTCCAATTACCAAAGTTTCAGTTTTATATTCGTTATCCCAAAATGCGAAAAGCCTGTAAAATTTTCCGCTTTCATCAAAGCGGAATTCATAAATTCCATCAGTCCCTTTTAATTTTTTAAACCAATGCCCTATTTCTCTAGCTTTAGTTTTTCTGATAGATTTAAATAGTTTCCTTCTGGATTTTTCTTCAAGTTTATCTACAAAGTCTTCTGCTTGTTTCATAAAAATAATCTCTATTGGCTTATCCATTAGTTTAAACAGATTTATTTCGAAAATGTTTCCAAATATAGAAACTATTTTAGAGTTCCCAAATAAAATATCAAATCATTTTACCTATTTCTTCATCTTAAATCATTTTATTCAAAAAATTAAACAATCTCACTCTACGTTTGTATATTTTATGGGGTAAAAGGTGTTATGTGTAAATTTGATGCATCTCAAAGTTAATAGTTTATTCTAAGAGTAAAGGGTTGACTAAAAATCAAAAAAATGTAATAATCTCAATGCTAATGCGCCTAAGTCAAGTTACTAAAGAACATCTAGCCACAATAAAAAGTTTGCATATAATCCCTATCTTTGCGCACTGCAACTAAAAAGAGTAAGCATGTCACAATCAAACGTAAGGGTACGATTTGCCCCAAGCCCCACCGGGCCACTACATATTGGCGGTGTACGCACCGCGCTATTTAACTATTTCTTTGCTCGCCAGCATAAAGGCGCCTTTATTCTTCGCATTGAGGATACCGACTCGCAGCGTTTTGTGCCGGGTGCCGAGGAGTATATTAACGAGGCGTTAAAGTGGTGCGGCATTACTATAGACGAGGGTGTTGCCGAGGGTGGCGAGTATGGTCCCTACCGCCAGAGCGAACGAAAAAGTATTTATAAGAAATATGCCGACCAGCTGGTTGACTCGGGTAATGCCTATTACGCTTTTGATACAGCCCCAGAACTTGATGCTCTTCGTAAGGAGGCTGAGGCAAAGGGTGAAGCGTTTACCTATGGTGCTAAAATACGTAACAGCATGCAAACCTCGCTAACCCTTAATCCTGAAGAGGTTAAGGAGCGCATTGCCAAAGGCGACCAGTGGGTTATTCGGTTTAAAATGCCCGAAGATGAAGAGGTTGTAATGAACGATATTATTCGTGGTGAGGTGCGGGTAAATACTTCAACACTTGACGACAAGGTGCTTTTTAAAAGTGCCGATATGCTGCCAACCTACCATTTGGCAAATATTACCGACGATTATTTAATGAAGATATCGCACGTAATTCGCGGTGAGGAGTGGCTGCCATCGCTACCGCTGCATGTTTTGCTTTACAGAGCATTTGGATGGATCGAAAGTATGCCCCAATTTGCTCATCTGCCACTTCTGCTTAAACCCAGCGGTAATGGTAAGCTAAGCAAGCGCGACGGCGATAAGCTTGGGTTTCCTGTTTTCCCACTTAAATGGCAATCGCCAACGGGCGAGGTTTCAAGGGGCTATCGTGAGGATGGGTACTTCGCTGAGGCATTTGTTAACCTGCTTGCCCTTTTGGGCTGGAACCCTGGAACCGAACAGGAGCTACTCAGTATGGATGAGCTGGTTGAAATGTTCTCGCTCGATAGAGTAAATAAAAGCGGTGCGCGCTTCGACCCCGAGAAGGCAAAGTGGTTTAACCATCAATATCTTATAAAAACCAGCGATGCTGAGCTGGCAAAAGAATTTGATAAAACACTTAAAGCTAAAGGCATTACTTTTGACACTCGAAAGGTTGAGCAGATTGTGAGCTTAGTTAAGGAACGCACCAGCTTCGTAAGCGAAATGTGGGAACAGGCTTCATTCTTTTTTGAAACGCCTGAGGAATACGATGCAAAAACTGCAAAAAAGGTGTGGAAAGAGGATACTTCAAAAATAATGGGTGAGGTTTTGCAACAAATTTTAGCTGTAGATGAGTACACTGCCGAAAATATTGAGCCTGCCATAAAAAACCATATAAATGCCAACGAGCTGGGTATGGGCAAGGTAATGAACGCCCTAAGGCTTTGTTTAGTTGGCGAACCAAAAGGGCCTGGCATTGCCGATATTTGCCAGATACTAGGAAAAGAGGAGACACAAAAACGCATTAACCTGGCAATTGAAAAGTTAGGGTAATAGATTTTTTGTTTGGGATAAGTTTATAAACCATTCCCCCACGCTACCGCACGATTACATCGTGTGGTAATGAAGCAAAAACTAGGCAAAAACAGGGGCGTTAGCCCTGTTATCTTCGTAGAAACGAATTACTGAAGTTTAATTAAGGGGCGTAGCCCTGTCATCATAACCTTACCTATTCAACGCTAGTTACCAAAATTAAACTTTTAGATTTTTCCCACGCTACCCCACCATTACATCGTGTGGTAATGAAACAAAAAACTAGGTAAAAACAGGGGCGTAAGCCCTGTTATCTTCGTAGAAACAGATTACTGAAGCTTGATTAAGGGGCGTAGCCCTGTCATCATAACCTTACCTAATTCAATGCTAGTTACAAAAATTAAACTTTTAGATTTTTCAGCTGTTATAATAAAAATAAACATATTTTTGCATCTTTAAAGCCAAATTTCACACATTTGTAACCATGATGCGCTTTACCAAAATACTAGCCCAACTAACCGCAGTGCTTATTGTAAGCGGGCTAATACTTCACGAGGTAATTCCGCACCATCACCACGCATCAACGGGTAAGGTTGAGACCTGCTGCCAAAGCCACAACCATAACACTACGGAACACAGCAGCGAACAAGCCTGCATATTTCTTTCTAATATACATTTTGAGAACTACAAACCCGCCCTTGAGGTTCACTCGCAGCTCGCAAAACAGAGCCATTTGAATGGCAGCAATTTGCTCGCCAACGAGCATCTTAAATTTCATACTGCATTCACCAAAACAACTAAAGCACCCCGCATTCCCATAGCCAAATTGGCTGAATTGGAATACCTTAGGTCGTTCAAGTTTCGAGGTCCCCCATCTGCATAAAATAAAAACCTGCTAGCAATAAGCTACCCAAGCCTGTGTGCGCTATATGCGCCTGCTTGACTGCTGGTTTTAGTTAGCAAGGTTAACAACGCACCAACACATTGAGTGGTGCAAGCAATGCTGTGCTGTACAAGCACTATTAACCAAACAAACAATATAACCATGAATATAAAAATTGCATTTTTAGCTTTTGCTGTTCTACTTGCTGCATGCCACAACAATCAAGAACACCAATCGTCGGATAATCACGACCACTCTACCGACCACGACCACACAGCTTCAACAGAACATACACACGGCCCCAGCTGCGACCAAACCGATACAAACGAACCCGAGCATGAGCATGGACAAGCAAATGACCACGAGCATGAGCATGAGCACGAACTATACGGCGTTATTAAGATAGCGCACACCCATTTTGGCGACGTGATTAGGGCTGGTGGCGAGCTTTTGCCAACCCCTAAAAACGACCAGATAGTTGTGGCTAGCCGCGATGGTTTAGTGTTTTTTGCGCAATCGAAAATGCAGGAGGGCACAACCATAAAAGCGAACCAACAGCTATTTACCCTAACCTCGGGCAGCCTAATTAACAACAATTTAGAAGTTGAATTTTTACAGGCTAAAGCAGAGTTCGAGAAGGCTAAAACCGATTTTGAGCGGGCACAAAAGCTTGTTGCCGATACCATAATATCCGACAACGACTTTCTTAACCTAAAGCTAGCCTACGAGAATAGCCAGCTTACATACAATAACGTTAGAAGGAATTACTCGGTGGGCAAACAGCAAATAGTTGCACCTACCAATGGTTTTGTGAAGCGAATTTACGTTGCCGAAGGAGAATATGTGCAAGCAGGAGATGCACTTATGGTTATATCGGATAACAAGCGCCTTACCCTAAAAGCCGAAATTCCACAAAGCGCACTTCACAAAATGCACACAATACAATCGGCTAAATTTTATACCCCCTACAACAAAAAGGTTTACTCAACAGCAAGCCTAAATGGCGAGCTGGTTTCGTGGGGAAAATCGGCAGCGGAAAACAGCTTTTATATCCCCATATTTTTTGAAATTGATAATAAGGGCGATTTAATACCCGGCACTTTTGTTGATATTTATCTGAAAACAAAAACCGATGCCAACTCGGTAGCAATTCCGAAAACTGCCATAATGGAGGAGTTTGGCAACTACTACGTTTACGTTGATTGCCACGAGGAGTGGGAAAAGCGGTACGTTACCATTGATGGAACGGATGGTGAGCTAACCAAAATTACCGATGGGCTGGCAATTGGCGAGCTGATTGCCACTAAAAATGTATCGCGAATTAAGCTCTCGCTTATGTCGGGCGACCTTCCTGCACATGCACATGCACACTAATATTATGGTAAGTAACACATTTTTAGGTTGCCAAAATCAACCTTCAACAGAAAAATAGAAAAATGCTAAATAAAATAATCTCATACTCACTTAGCAGTCGCCTGCTAGTTTTAATGCTAGGGCTTATACTGCTTGTTGGTGGTATCTGGGTTACCTCAACTACCGAGGTAGATGTGTTTCCGGATTTAAACGCACCCACCGTTGTAATTATGACCCCCGCACCCGGAATGGCGCCCGAAGAGGTAGAGAAAATGGTAACCTTCCCCATTGAAACATCGGTAAACGGAGCTACCGGTATTAGGCGCGTTCGTTCGGCTTCAGCCATGGGGCTCTCAACCGTTTGGGTTGAATTCGACTGGGAAACCGATATATACAACGCCCGCCAAATTGTGAGCGAGCGGCTTATGTTTGTTGCCGATGAACTACCCCAAAGTGCCAACAGGCCAATGCTAATGCCACAGTCGAGCATTATGGGCGAAATTATGCTTTTTGCTCTTACTGCCGAAGAAACTTCGCCCCTTGATTTGCACACCATTGCGTCATGGACAATTCGCCCTCTCTTACTATCCATAGGCGGAGTTGCCGAGGTATCGTACATTGGCGGCGAAGAAAAGGAGTACCAAATACTAGCCAATCCGCTAAAGCTAAAACACTACAACGTTTCACTTAACGAGCTGCAGAATGCGTGCAACCAGCTAAACATAAACGTATCAGGAGGATTTATTGAGCAGTACGGCAATAAGTACCCCATTGTTGGGCAGTCGCGTACCAATAACCTCAACGAAATTGGAAGCACGGTAGTAAAAACCTCAAACGGTTACTCCATAACCATTGCCGATGTGGCAAATGTTGCCATTGGGCCTGCACCCAAGGAAGGCGACGGTTCGTACCGTGCCGAAAAAGCGGTAATAGTTACCATTACCAAGCAGCCCAACGTTAACACGTTGCTATTAACCGAAAAAATTAAAGAAGCGCTTACCGAGGTTCAAACAACATTACCCAGCGATGTGCAAATTCACACCGATATTTTTGAGCAGGCTACCTTCATAAAAACATCCATAGGAAACGTAAAAAAAGCCTTAATTGAAGGGGCTTTTCTTATTGTGGTTGTGCTGCTCATTTTTCTTATGAATTTTCGCACTACCATAATTTCGGTGGTAGCCATCCCAATATCAATAGTTACCACACTTATTGCACTAAAATGGATGGGGCTAACCATAAATACCATGAGTCTGGGCGGCATGGCTATAGCCATTGGCTCGCTAGTTGATGATGCCATTATTGACGTAGAAAATGTGTATAAACGGCTTAGGCAAAACGCGCTTCTGCCCAAAAACAAGCAGAAACCTACCCTGCAAGTTGTTTACGATGCATCGGTTGAGATACGCTCATCGATATTTAATGCAACGCTAATAATTGTTGTGGCATTTATTCCCCTCTTCTTTTTAAGCGGAATGGAAGGGCTAATGCTACGACCACTGGGTATATCGTTTATTGTTTCGCTATTTGCCTCAACGCTAGTGGCGCTAAGCCTAACCCCAGTTATGTGCAGCTACATGCTTACCAGCAAAAAGCAGCTACAGAAATACAGCAAGGTTAGCTGGGTTGAAAGAAAACTCACGGGCGCATACGCCAAAATGCTTAGCAGAGCCCTACGCTACAAAAAGCTTATTATTGGCAGTGCGGCGGTTCTATTTATTGCCTCGGTTGTGGTTATTGCCTTGCTGGGCCGAAGCTTTTTGCCCCCATTTAACGAGGGCTCGTTAACCATTAATGTTGCCACAAAGCCAGGTGTTTCGCTAGAGGTATCAAATCAAATTGGGCGTCAAGCCGAAGAAATTCTGCTGTCAGTACCCGAGGTAACATCGGTTTCGCGCCGAACAGGGCGTGCCGAACTCTCGGAGCACACATTCGATGTGAACCAATCGGAAATTGATGCCCCCTACAAGCTTCTAAACCGAAGTAGATGGGATTTTTTAAGCGATGTAAGAACCAAACTCAATGGTATTGAGGGCATTGCGCTTGAGGTTGGACAGCCCATTAGCCATCGTATTGATGCCATGCTATCGGGACATAAAGCCAACATTGCAATAAAAGTATTTGGGTACGATTTAAACAAGATGTACACCCTTGCTACAGAAATAAACGAAGCCGTTAAAGATGTTGAAGGGATAGCCGATTTAACTGTTGAGCAGCAAATAGAAATACCCCAGCTACGAATTGAGCCCCGCCGAAAAATGCTTGCCCAGTATGGCATAAAAACCAACGAGCTAAACGAGTTTGTGGAAACAGCTTTTAGCAGAGCCAAAGTATCCGATGTTTTTGAGGCAGATAAAAGTTTCCCAATGGTGCTACGTTTCGATAACGAATTTCGGAATTCCATCGAAAGCATTAGCGAAGCACCTATCGATACTGAGTTGGAAGGCAAAATCCCCTTAGGGTTTGTTACCGATATAGTTAGCGCATCGGGACCAAATACCATTAACCGCGAGAATGTTCAACGAAAAATTGCCATAAATATTAACGTAGCCAATCGCGACCAGCTTAGCGTGGTAAACGATATAAAGGGAATAGTTGCCTCAGAAATTTCGCTTCCCGAAGGGTATCGAGTTGAGTACGGAGGGCAATTTGAGAGTGAAGCTCAAGCATCAAAACGGCTGCTGCTGGCATCAATTCTATCCATAGCCGCCATTTTCCTTCTGCTATACCACGAGCTTAAGCAACCCGTACTATCAACCATTGTGCTGGCCAATTTACCGCTGGCATTAATTGGTGGCGTGGGAGCCATTGCGCTTTCGTCGGGAGTGCTCAGTATCCCTGCCATAATTGGATTTATTACCCTATTTGGCATTGCTACACGTAACGGGATTCTGCTTATATCGCGCTACGAGGCTCTTAAAACCGAGAACCTTTCGCTGCTCGACAGGATTATTGAGGGCTCGCGCGACAGGCTAATGCCCATTGCCATGACCGCCCTTACCACAGCATTGGCACTAATTCCGCTTGCCCTTGCTGGCGACAAGCCCGGTAACGAAATACAAAGCCCTATGGCTGTGGTAATTCTAGGCGGACTGCTTAGTTCCATTCTGCTTAATATGTTTGTGGTTCCTGCAATTTATATGGTTTACGAGCAGAGCAAGAATAAAAAGAATGATGATACAAGCCATATTTTGCAAGAGTAACAAAGAATTGGCACATATCAGTACTATTAAAACACTGGTAAACAAACACCTAACAACATTAATTGTGATGAACAGAATACTATCAATTTTATTATTTTTGCTAATCTCTGCAACATCTTTTGCCCAATTGGGCATAACCGATGCACTAAAGCAAATTGAGGCAAATAACCCAACCATAAAAGCGTTGCAAGCGCAAACCGATAACGTAAAGGCAAGCCTGCGTAGCAATAATACGCCACCCAATCCAAGTATCGAGGGAGGTCGTTTCCCCGCAGCGAATGGAACAGAGGTTAAATACGCCTGGGGCGTATCTCAAAGTTTCGAATTTCCAACGGTTTACTCGTTGCGTAACCAGCTGGCAAAAGCATCGGATATACTTGCCGATGCAAGTTATAATGCTGCCCGACAAGACGAATTGGTCAACGCACAAATTACCATAATTGAGCTTATTCACGCCAAGGTGGTTTTAAGGGAGGTGCAAAACCGAGAGTCCTTTGCCCAGAAAATGCTGCAAATTATCGAAAAAAAGGTTGGTGCAGGCAATGCAACCAGCTTAGATATTAACAAAGCCAAGCTAAAACTGGTTGAAGAGGCCCAAAATGTAAAGCACTACGAGGCAAAGGTTAACCTGCTGAAAAGCAAGCTGCTAATGCTAAATGGCGGAAACCAGCTGCCCATAGCCGAAGGTGTTTTATTAAACCAGCCTTTAGAGCATAAGGATACCATACTAAGTAGGTTTAAACAGAACGACCCACGCTACGCATCGCTAGAACAAACGGTAGAGGTTGCAATGCAAAACAAGAGGCTGGTTAAGCATCAAGGGTTACCAAACCTAAATATTGGTTACCAGTCGGAGCAAACAAATGCCGAGCATTTTAGCGGATTTAAAGCGGGCATCTCAATACCGCTATGGGGCAACTCGGGCGCACGAAGAGCAGCAACCGTAAACCTTAGCACGGTTCAAACCCAAGAGCACAGCCAAAGGCTAATGCTCGAAATGGAGTTTGAGGAGTATTACCTTGAAACGCTTAGCTTAAAATTGCAACTTGGCGAGTTACAAGAAGCCCTTAAAGGGTTTAATAATCTACATTTACTACAAAAGGCACTTGAGGCGGGCCAAGTTTCAACCATAGAATTTTTTAACGAGGTAACCTTTTTGTACGATATAACCGATAAGGTTTTAGCCCTTGAGCTAGATTACGCCAAGAGCCATGCCATGCTTCATAAATTTGAACTATAGCGATATGCTGAAACCAGCACTATCAGTTTTTGATTATATTTTTTACTTTGTTTGAAATTTTCGGTATCTTTATCAAAAAATCAATAAAAAAAATGAAAAAACTGGTAGTACTTACTGGCGCGGGTGTATCGGCCGAGAGTGGCATTAAAACGTTTCGCGATACAGGTGGTTTATGGGAAGAGTATGATGTTATGGAAGTAGCTAGCCCCGAGGCATGGGAAAAAGACCCCGAGCTAGTTCAACGGTTTTATAACGAGCGCCGAAAGGAGCTATACTCGGTAAAACCAAACATGGGGCATATGGCCCTAGCGGAAGCCGAAAAAGATTTTGACGTTCATATTATTACCCAAAATATCGATAATCTGCATGAACGGGCTGGTAGCACAAAAATCGTTCACCTGCATGGCGAGCTAACCAAAGCCCAATCGGTGCAATACCCGGATAGGGTTTACGAAATTGGTAATAAGGATATTAATATGGGCGATGTTTGCGATAATGGTTTCCAACTGCGACCGCATATTGTGTGGTTTGGTGAGCCGGTTCCAAAAATTCCTGAGGCTGCCGAAATTTGCGCTCAGGCCGATATTTTTGCCGTGGTGGGAACATCGCTTAACGTTTACCCAGCGGCAGGTTTACTCGGTTATGTTCCCAGAGAATCTCCTGTGTATGTAATTGATCCTAAGCCTGTATCGGTTCACACGGGGCACAATGTAACCTTTATTAACGAGCCCGCATCAACGGGTGTTCCAAAAATGTTTGACCTTATTAAGAAACAGTAATCTATGTTACCACAATGCGAAAACTGATTCTACCGCTAACTATTTTTCTGATATGCTACACAGGCACACTACACGCACAGGATTTTAAGGGCGGATTACTTGCTGGTATGTCTGCCACGCAGGTTGATGGCGATGGGTATGGGGGATATAAGCAAGCTGGGCTTACTGCTGGTGTTTGGGTAAGTCTCCCTATATCAAACACTTACAGCATACGCACCGAGCTTAAGTTTTTACAGAAAGGGAGCCACAGTCAAACTAAAGATGAGCTGGGCGCAGTTACCGATTTCTACAAGCTTAGGCTTAACTACATAGCCTTGCCCTTTTTGCTAGAGTACCATTTCAATGAGAAGTTTGTTCCGTTTGTTGGCATCGACTTTGGATACCTTTGGAAAGCCTATGAAAGCAATATGGAGGGTTCATTCCCCGAAGAGGATATTGCCAAGTTCCGAAAGGTTGAAATTTCAGCGTCGGGGGGTGTTGAATACCTAATAAACAGTCGGTTTAGCTTTTGCGCCAGCTTTTCATACTCAGCTTTCCCCGTAAGGCGTCATAGAGGAGATATTACCTACCGCTTAAATCGTGGCCAGTTCAATAATGTGCTGCAGTTCTATTTGAGGTATCATATGTAGAAGAAAGGTTAGGGTGATCATGTGGTCAGCTCGCTCAGCCTGACTAGGGGTAGCCTTGTACAAATCTGCCCTCGTCACCCCAACTTTCGCCATTCTGATCGAAATTGAAAAATTACTTTACCAATTTGCATCTTACTTTCTCCTTGATAAGATAGTAATAAAGAATCATTACGAAACGAAACTACCGCCAGCGTTGCTGCATGCTTTGCAATCGCACCCCAAAAACTTTGCATTAACCATTCGGACACGCATACTTTGTAAACTTTCAACTACCCCCCCTCGCACAGAGCGTTCTATGATCATCAGTACCATTTATGTTTCTCGACTCGAAGCGTATACCATAGCTGCCTGCCAACGTAGCTTATGGTTTTAAAAAATATCTTGGTGTCGAGCCAAAGGCTCCAATCCTCAACATACTCTATATCCAACTCTATTAGCTGGTTAAAATTTTGCTTCTTAAAAGGCGTTTTAAGTTGCCTTGTACAGGTAATTCCGGGCTTAACCTTTAGTCTTTCGTATTGCCATGGCTCATACTGCGCTACGTGTTCGGGCACGTGGGGGCGCGGCCCAACTATCGACATGCTACCAGCTAATATATTTAGCAGCTGGGGCAGCTCATCAATGTGTGTTTGTCTGAAAAAACAGAGCATCTTAAACTCCTTTTCGGGAAACTTCTCTGGAATTGTTTTAAACTTTATTATCCTAAAATCCTCGCCATTTTTGCCCACCCGCATCTGCGTAAAAAAGGGATTCTCTTTCAGTAAAAACCATATCCACAAAATAATGAGAATAGCGAATGGTAAGAACAAAATAAGCAGCAGTAGGGCTAACATTTTATCGAGAATATACTTAACAGCAAGCATAGGACGTGCACCACCATTTCTATCCTTATCAGAAACCATAACAGCCTCCAAGTTTAAAGGTCAGGTTGTTATTTAAAAGAAAGGGCGGCGTATATTTTGATACATCACCCGAATAATCGGCATAATCGAGCCCAATAAAGAAATAGCTGTCGTGCAGCACCTGCATCGAAAAGGTGGTCGATACCTTTTGCATTTCCCAGTCAACCCATTCCATAAAAATCAGTCCCCATCTTGAGTCGCCATTGCTAGTATCGGGGCCCTTTTGTGCATGGGTATATGCAACTTCAAATTTGGCGTTTTTAAACGGTCTGTAGGTAAGCGAAAGGAATAGTTCCTTTGAATTCTCGCCAAGGTAATGCCCCAAGCTATAGCGATTGCTTTTAAAAGCAGTTGTCTCAATAATATGCTCGTAAACCTGCGGATTGGTGCGCGTATATTCGGCCGTTAGGGTAACATTTTTTAGGGGGAAGTTTGAAACTTGCCCGCCCACCTTCAAACTTACAAAATTGCTATGCCTTTCGGGGTCGAACATTCTTGAAAGGCCTATTTCATCAACAAAAATAGTGAAATAAAGGTGGGTAAACTTTATTAATCGTGTGGAAAAGTCGAAAAACATTTGTGAATTTTGCCCCGTATAATTCGACATGCCATTTAGATGATGATCGACAGACTTGTAAAAAAACAGAGGCGTAAGGTATGCCGGATGAATATCCATGTCCGAGTATATAATAGAGTTCCCGAATGACAGCTTTAGCTTCTTAACAGGGGTAAAGGTAAACAGGTTGGCAGCAATGTACATAGGATGAAAAGAGTGCCGCTGCTCGCCAGCATAGGTGTACGAGCGGCTGCTGTCGATAACCTGCGAAACCAACCAGCCATGCATGTAGTTTAGTTCAAACCAATGAACAGGTTTAAGCTGCATTTTTAGCATGGCAAACGATGGCGCACGGCTATACAGAATATTGGTTCCGTTGTATCCACTACCCCACTCTACATGGTCTTTTACCAAGCTAATATTGCCCCAGCTCCATCCCCAGCTCATTCCGCCTCGCATCTCGCTAAAATCGCCGCCTGTACCCGAAACTTTGTACCCACCACCCTGATACTGATTTAAAAAATCGTGCGTTCCCAACCTATGGTTCTCATTATAGTCGCGCAGACTAGCATAAAGGCTAAAATTTTTACCAATATATCCCCACGCCTCGGCACCAACCCAGCGCCTAAAGCCAACTTCACCATCGTTGGTTAGGGTTGTTACGCCAAGCGTAGGGTTTAGCGTAGCCGCAAAAAGGCTATCGCAATAGTATAGCACATCGAAGCGTTTATGGAAATTAATGTCTGCGTGAAGTTCCTTTCCAAAATCTTTTAGGTAGAATTTTAGCTCTGCTCTCTGACGCTTATTTAGCTGACTTTCTTGCTCCAAAGCATCACTTAAAATTACACTTATCTGCTTACGAGAGTATGGCTTTACCGCAGTATTTACATCAACCAAACCCAAGGCAGTCAGCTCATCGATAAACTCGTACACGCCCCTATTGGTAACATGATGAAATATTTGCTGCGCCGTTAGCGTAGTTTGCACGGTTAGCGTAAAAAGAATTAGTATGATAAGGGCTCGTCGCATTCAATATTTTTTGAAAATAGGGTATAATTAGCAAATTTAGGATAAAAAATTTGATAAACCTTTCTAGTACATGTTTTAGGGGGTTGGAATAGATTAATTTGACGCTGAATATTACCTTCTTTCAATTTTAGATTCGTTTATCAAATCTAACGCCTTTCCAAATAATCTATCATTACCACTTATCAAGTCTTCTACACTGTTTTCAACCCAATAGTCTGGCATTTGAACCATTCCGTTTTCGGGTTTTGGCCTAACCAAATAACCAGTTGCAACGGAACCCTTGAACTTTGTTTTTGGTAATTTATACGGGCTAAAGTTAGTTGCTCCAATGGCATTATTTCCAACGCTTGTTCCTATAATCGTTGCAATATTGTTATCCTGCAAGGTGGTTGTAAAAAGTGCAGCAGCAGAACCAGTACCCGAATTTGCAAGAACAATAATTTTACCTTTAAACACACTTCTATGCTTTGGTATATAGTATGCAGATTCATTGTTCTCAATTTGTTCGAAAATAAGGCTATCGCAATTTAAAAAGCCATTCGGATAAAGTTTCCCCATTTCTGGTTCTCTATTATATTCCTGTTTATACGCCTTGGTAAACGCGTCATATCTCTTTTTATTCAATTGTTTATTGCCTTCCGACACATAAAAATATTTTGAAAAATCAACTATGTCTTCTCGCTCTGTCAGATAGTACAATAGCTGCGTACACAATAAGTTGCTGCCACCGGGATTGTTTCTTAAATCAATTATTAAATTAGTTATTCCCAAAGTATTAACCGAGTCGAACATATGTTCTAAGTAGTCTTTAAAAACAGGCCTTTCCGTATCTACAAACCCTTGTAGTTTATCTGAATTTTTTCTTCTTATCTGCCTATTCATATACATTTTGGCAAAAGGGATAATCCATGACCTCAAATAGCTTGGCATCGTTTCATAGGTATCAATTTTATCATGACAGCGATTAAATTGAAAATAGGCGTAATTTTCCGATGGGTATAAAGTAATGTCGTAGTTATGGTTTTTGCGTTCTGTGATAGTGTTTTCTTTATACCGGTTTTTGTCTAGAATAAAATTAATATCTTCATTGCGTGTAATAGATTTAACCCAAATTTCTTCGCCATCTAGAGTTTTAAGTGATACACTATCTGTTTGCTTAATTACACCGAATTGCTTTAACAAATCGGGTCTATTCAAAAATAATCTAATTGCTTGTTTTTGGTTAACAGCATTCTCTGCAAACACATATTTATAGAGGCTATTTTCAATGTTTTGCATTGGCTTGCCTGCTAAAGTCAATATTTCTTTCCCAATAAGTAATGAATCATAGCCCATATTAATATCCCATACATACCACGAATTGTTTGCTGGATAAAGTATGTAGGGTAAAAGTATATTCGATTTTAAGCCACCTATTGACGTATGCTGGTTTTTGAAATGGGACAAGTAAAAACGAGCGTATCCAACAAAAGTATTCTCAGTAACAGCAGGCAATTCCAGAGCCATTAATAAGCTATCCCTTACCTGTTCCCTTGATGGAAAAACATTTTCAATATCAGGAAAACAATTTGCACACAGATCATCGAGATAGAGTAAATCTTTTTGGTATTTGTTGGCATACCTATATTTATCCGTTTTTATTTCCTCCGATTTATAATTTTTAAAGCCTTGATTCTTTATAATTACAGAACATGAAGAAAAGAAGAGAATGGAACCAATTATTGCTATTGTTTTCATAAAAAATCTTTTTTATGCTTGCGGGTAACAAGAAGTCAAAAACAGTTTCTCATAGGCCAAAAGAAGGATTTAAAGCTAAAGTTAGTTTTAAATTCTAGTGCAAAAGACCTAGTAACCAGAGCGGTATGTATTTTCTAGTCCCTACATCAAAACCATCGGCAAAAGTATATGTGGGCAGTTCGGACTTGGCCTTTCGCAACTTTTTACCCAAAGTTAGTGGTGCCACCAAAATGCTGCCATCCACTTCAAAATAGTTTTTAGCAAAGTTTTTAATGGGGTGCATTGCCCCCAAATGCGAAAGGGCAAAAGTGTTTACCAAAAGTTCGCGGGTTGGGGTTCCGCCAGAAAGCAAATGGGTTAGGTTGGTGTTGCTTAAAATAACGCTCTCGGGCTTTTGAAGTATGCTAACATTACTGCCTGCAGGGTATAGTAGGGTTATTAGCTTCGCCTTTTCGAGATGAAAAATGTAGCTTATTAGCGTGTTACGATGTATGCCTATATGGTTACTAATTTTTACAAGGTTGGGTTTAAACGGCGCGTTTTGAGCAATAATGCTCACCAACTGTTTAATTTTGAATACATTCTTCGCATCAAACCCATCAATATAAACCATATCTTGCTCAATTACCTCAACCAGTAAATCCTCTAGAAAACGCTTATACTCTTCGTAATCACTAGGAATAAAAGGGTAGCAACCTTGGGTTAAATACTCGTCGAGATATTGACTTGGTGCGAACTGCTGAACGTGCTCGGCTGCTATGTCTATATGGTGGCTTAGAAGCGTTTGCAAACTGTATGTTGGTAACATGGCTGCGCCTTTTAATGCCAGAAACTCCCTAAACGACATAATTCCAATATTATGAATGGTTGCTCGCTGACTTAAATGCGTGTAGTGCTTTACCATTTCGATGGTTGAAGAGCCCGCAAAAGCTACCTTAATATTGGGTAGGGTTTCGAATATTTTTTTTAGCTCGAACGACCAGCTGGGTAGCTTGTGAACATTATCGATAAAGAGATGCTTTCCGCCCTTGCTGGCAAATTGCGCAGCAAAATCGCGCAGCGATAGGTTTGCAAGGTACAGGTCGTCCATTGTAACGTACAACGCCGACGGGCTATGACCATACAGCAATTTAAGCTGCTGCAAAAGTAGGGTGGTTTTACCAACGCCAACTGGTCCGATAATACCAACGAGGCGTTCCTGCCAATGGATATCGGCACTCTGGCTACGAACAAAGTCGGTTGAGACCTTACTCGCTAAATCATTTGATTTTAACCTTAACTGTTCCATTGCTGTAGTGTTTAAGCAAATATATAACTATTTTAGTTAATTGCAACAGCATTATGGGTATTTTAAAATGAAAAGAATTATAAATTATCAAATTTTAGAGATAGTCCTTGCGTGCTGATTGACTATGTTAATTCGAAACCTTACCACATTTTCAAGGGGAAGAATATCCTCAACCAGCTCGGGCCACTCAATTAGGCAAGTTCCTTGCGTTGAGTAAAAATACTCCTCGTAGCCAAAATCGTACACCTCCTCAATCTTGTTAATTCGGTAAAAATCGAAATGGAAAATGGGATTGCCCTTTCCATCGCTATACTCATTAATTATGGCAAAAGTGGGGCTTACAACGGTATCGGTTACTCCTAACTGTTGGCAAACTGCCTTTATTAAGGTGGTTTTACCTGCTCCCATTGGTCCATAAAAGCAAATAATATGGTTTTCGCCTACCTGCTCAATTACCCATTTAGCAGCATTCGTAATATCATCAATACTAGCTAAGTGATAGCTATCCATAGTATTATAATGGTTTTAGCTCAATGTACGGAACTAACATCTCTTCGATTGAAACGCCACCATGCTGGAATGTATCACGATAATACTTGACGTAATGATTGTAGTTATTGGGATATACAAAAAAGTCGTTAGCCAACGCAAAAATATACGAAGAGCTTACATTAGCCTTTGGAAGGTGAGCCTCTTCGGGTTTGCGCACCTCAAAAACCTGCTTGGGATTATAGTTTAAATTACGACCCAGCTTATACCTCAGGTTTGTTGATGTAGCCTTATCGCCCACCACCTTAACCGGATTTTGTACCCTTATGGTGCCATGGTCGGTAGTAAGTACCAAACGAACACCCATTTTCGAAGCTTCTTTAAATAGGGTAAAAAGCTCCGAATGCCTAAACCAGCTGCGTGTTAACGAAAGGTACGCAGCCTCATCGGAGGCAAGCTGTCGCATCATCTCCATCTCGGTACGGGCATGCGAAATCATATCTATAAAATTATAAACCAGAACGGTAAGGTCATTCCTTAGTATCTGCTTTAGGTTTGAGGCAATGGGTGAACTTGATTTAATGGTACCCACTTTCTCGTAGTATAACCTATAGTCCTTTCCCAAGCGCTGCAACTGTTTTGTAAGCAGCTGCTCCTCAAAAAGGTTCTTCCCTACATCCTCCTCATCGAACACCCAAAGCTCGGGATAAATATCCTGTATCTCTTTGGGCATGAGGCCAGAAAATAGCGCATTACGAGCATACTGTGTGGCCGTTGGAAGTATGCTAGAATAGACCAACTCCTTTTCGACCCGCCAATATGGGGAAAGTAAATCCTGAATGGCCACCCATTGATCGTATCTAAAATTATCGATAAGCACAAAGAGCACCTTGTTCCCATTATCGATAGTAGGAAACACCAATTGCCGCATTACGTTGTGCGACATTAACGGTCTGTTCTCATCGCCTCCCGAAAACCAGCTGAGGTAATTGGCCTTTATATACTTTCCAAACTCATTATTGGCCTCATTCATCTGAAAGCTAAATATCTCGCCAACGCTTGGGTCGCTCGATTCCTCAATCTGTTTACCCCATTGGGCTAACTTACGGTATATGCTTACCCATTGGTCGAACGTATTGGCCTGGCTAATTTGCTGGGTAATCCTACCAAAAGCTTGCTGATAGTCCGATGTGGTTTTTTCGCTTACCAGCGAATGCTGATGCACGTGCTTTTTGATTGAAAGAAGAATCTGCTTCGGGTTTACTGGCTTAATAAGGTAATCGGCAATTTTTGATCCTATTGCCTGATCCATAATGCTCTCTTCCTCACTTTTAGTAACCATCACCACGGGCATATTCGGTTTAAGCGCTTTCAGTTTCGACAAGGTTTCCATCCCCGATAGCCCGGGCATATTCTCATCTAAAAAAACCAAATCGAAGTTCTGGGAGCCAACCAGCTCAATGGCATCAACACCATTGGTGGCTGTAGAAACCTTATATTCACGCTTTTCGAGAAATATGATGTGCGGCTTTAAAAACTCTATCTCATCATCAACCCAAAGAATTGATACTGCCATACGCTTTATTTTAAGTAGTTTTTACGAAAAAAGTCGAGATAGCCAGATACCGATTTATCCTCCTTAAACATCTCGAGGTTTGTAACGCTAATCACAGCGTAGCTATAGTCGCTGCTGGTGAGCGTGCCCATAAGCCCCTCTTCGGCACTGGCTTTAACATAGTACTCCATGGCCTCATCGATTGTTTTAAACGATTCAACCTGAATAATCTGAACAAAATCGGAGAGGTCGCTGCTGGTTACATTTAAGTTCAAGTTTAGATAGTTGTCAACATTAAAGGATACCAGGTTAAAACGAAGCTGGTTTACTGGTGAATTCTGAGGAATAATAGCAATAAACAGATGCTCTCCCTCTGGTTCTGAATATGTGGTTGAATAGCCAGTGGTTTGCTCGTCGTCGAGCGTCACACCGCCCATATCTCCCGAAGCCAGCTGCAGCTCGCGCCTATCCAGCATGGCCAGAATATCAACAACTGTCGATGCTATTTCGATATTAGGATAGGCCGTTAAAATCTCGTTTAGCTCATCGCGATATGCCCTTAAATCACCCGATTTACCTATACATTGCGCTATAATAAATTGTAGCTTAGGAACAATATCTGTTTCGGGAAACAGCTCCAAACCCTGACGAGCCATCCGTGTGGCCTCGGTGCAGCGGTCCTGCCTGAATAGATTGAAAGTTTTCTCGTAAAAAACTTCACGTTCTTCCTTTCTTGCTTTAAGGCTTTCAACGTAGTTGGGGTCGCTAAGCATTAGGGCATAGGTACTACTGGGAAACTGCGAAATTAGTTTCTGCTTATACTCCTCCATTTTTTGCTGCTCGTTGTTAAAGTTTGCTATTTGGTATAAATTATAGTATGCCGATAGGGTAAGGTTGCTTGTTGGGTATCTATTTATCAAGGTTTCGTATGCCTTAATGGCCTCGGGATAGTTCCTTAGGTCATTTTCATAAACTTCCGCAACCCTAAATAGAGCTTCCTGAATTCGCTGATGCGAAATGGCAACCAGCGAGTCGTTGAGCGGAAGATTCTGAAGGTAGTACTCACGGCTCTTGTTATCCATAACTTTCTTAGGCATTCCGGTGGTATCGGTCTCCGCATCGTTATCGGCTAATGATTCACCCAAAACCTCACGCTTGTTCACTCTCCTCCAGTTGTCTTCGAGTTTTCGGCGACCCCACCGCATCTGGAACTCCGCCAAACCAAAGCTCAACGACGATTGGTTATAGAAATACCAGCTACTCCCCTCCTGCTGTGGTTGGGTTCGCCCGCGTTGCGTTTGCTGAAAGTGGGAGAACCTATCCCTACTCTCCTGCTCTTCTAGCCTAAGCCTTTCCTCTTCGGCTTTTACAGCATTGATTAGCTCAGCAATTATGGCATCGCGCTCCTTGGGACTCATGGCCGCAACCCGCTGTAAGCTATCCTCTGTTGAAACCAGGTTTAGATTTTCGACCAGCTTATTAAGGTTTTGAGTTTTCACTTCCAACTCATTATACCCTGGAAAATCGGCATCGAGCGCATGGTACGAACTATCGTAGTAGGCCTGACTCTGGGTATAATCCGGTTTGGCAAAGTAGTAATCGCCCAATATCAGGTACGATATTCCTTTCTGGTAAGTATTGTTAACACTTTTTTGGGCCGATAGCTTATAGTATTCTATTGCTGTTTCGATATTTTCTTTAGTTTCCTCAATATTACCTAGGGTAAAGTATATTTGGTCCAAATATTCAACATTTTTTTCGTCGTTGGCCATTTTAAGTAGCGCTTTCACCATACCGTCATCTCCACCCCCCTGATAGTTTGAAGCCAGACTTATTTTGGCATTAAAGGTCATTTCGTACGATGGGTTTGACCTAACAACACGATTAAAGTACTCGTTGGATTGAGCAAATTTTTTCTCGGTTTTATATAGCTGAGCCAAAAGGTATCGGTACCTATCTTTATCGGCTTTTGTATCCACCACGTCAAGGGCTTTCTGTAAATGTTCAATGGTTTTAGGAATATTTTCTTGCTTCTGATAAAAAAAGGCTTGGGTTGACTCAAGCAAATGCTTAAAATATTTAGACTTTGGGTATTTTCTATCGTTTGCCAAAGTTCGAAGCCTATCTTCGGCCGACACAAAATCGTTTTTAACAATATCGATACGCGCAAGCCACACCTGCGATTCAAACGATATCTCGGTATCTGGAAACTGAGTAATATTATATTCTAAAGTCATTTGAGCCTCATCGTAAGCTCCTTTCCATGCACGCGCTTTACCAATTAGCAGCCAACCCTCTTTAACATAATTAACAAACTCGTTTTGCTTGTAAAAATTCCGTTCCTTTGCCGAAAGAGTACCCGTTTTACGCTCGGGTTTAACCGTTATTGAGTGCCTATTTATCATTGTGGTGCTCTTGGTTATGGCCCTATCCATATCGCCACCAACAACGCTCGAAATCTGCTTGTCGCCAAATAGCAACACCGGCAAGTGTAAGGTATAGTTGTAACTATAATTTTCGGTTGCCATTTTAATCGAATTATTATAGCTCTCGTTGGCATTAAAATAGTAATTAAATTTTGATGTGATATTATGATAGGTCCTTGTTACAGGCGTGTTTTTTTGAGTAGAACACCCTGCAGACATAAGAGTCATCAGAAATATAGCGATGCGAATATGCTTGATTGCGCCTGATATTTTCATTTAAATAAGCTGTTGATATACTAACTAAATTTGGATTAACTTATTATTTTAAAACGCTAAAATACGTAAAATTTGAGGTGAAACAATATATACGTAAATGTGATACAAATCTATACAGAGTTTACGTAATACAATAAAAGGGCATAATAAATATTTTATAACCACATTAGAATTAATATCTTTGTTTTTACATGGATAATACCCCCTAAAAACCAAGCATCATGGTAATAAAGAAAGGGGAGTATACTCTTTACCAAATTCTTCGTAGGTTACCGTTAAAAACTATTTCAACTATAATTTACTGTTAAACGCAAGTGAAAAATATTTTAAAACAGTATATTTAGCTCCATTGTAAAAAATTATTTATGAAAATTAAACCTATAGTTTTAGCTGCAATTATAGTAGGAGCCTTAGGAATGGCAATTGCTCTGGCATTCATTTTTACCTCGGGTACAAAAGATACATCGGATGCCATACAGGCTATACCTATTGATGCCGCAATAGTTGCTAAAATTAACAACGTGGAACAGCTGGCTAACGAGTTACAAAATGACAATACATTTTGGAACACGTTGAATAGCTTTAACCTTGTGAGTGGGGTTAACCAATTCTTTGACTTCGCAAAACGGCAACAATCGGCAATTTTTGAGCAGCTGGTAATGAACAACGAGGCCTACCTATCGGTTCATGCTGTAGGAAATGGAACCCCCGAATGCCTATTCGTGGCAAACGTACCCGAACGAATTAAACCGAACGATATCCAGAACTTCATATTGCAGTCGTTCGGCTCGAACTACTCCGAAAATCACAGGGAGTACAATGGCACAAGAATTTTTACAGTAACTCATAAAACCAAGGATACCGACCCTAGCTACTCTTTTGCCATACGTAATAACGTAACCATACTTAGCCAGTCACAGCTGCTTGTCGAATCGGCCGTTGGCCAGCTAAGCGCTGGCATCTCGTTATCGTCGGATGCGGGATTTGTTAAAGCGCTAAGCACAGCAGGCACAAAGGTTAACGTGAGCATTCTGGTTAACCATACTAAGCTGCCCTTGGCTTTTGCGTCGCTATTCTATCCAAATAAACGAAACGGAATTAACTGGATATCAAAATCGGCTAACTGGACCGAGGTTGACCTATCAATTAAAAAAGATGCTTTTTTCCTGAATGGTTTTACGCAGGTTCCCGACTCGGTAAACGCTTTTTACAAAATTATAAGTAAACAAAAACCCGTTAATGTTACTCTGCCTCAAGTTATTCCTGTACAAACTGCCGCATATACTCTGCTAGGCATTTCAAACATAAACAGCTACCTCGAATCGTATGCTAAGTTTTTAGAGAATCAAGGGCTGGGTTTTAAGTACAATAACAATATAAAACAGTTTAGTAACGAGTTAGGAACCAACATAACCGAGCTGTACTCAACCATTTTTGGCAAACAGCTGGCCGTAGTATTTATCCCATTTGAAGGAGGAACTTATAATAGCTGCTGGTTTACAGTTGCCGAGGTTCAAAGTCAAAGCCTTGCAAGGCTTGAGCTTACCAAAGCAATAGAAACCTATGCTCGTAAAAACAATCTTTCAAAGAATTCGTTTATTCACTCGTTCCGTATCGACCGCGAAAAATCGGTAAATATATACAAATTCCCTAAAAAGGGGCTGCATAGCACGCTGTTTGGCAATCTTTTTTCGGTTACCAACGACCAGTACTTTACATTTATCGATTCGTACATGGTTTTTGCCGAATCATTCGAAATGCTATCAAAACTCATCATCTCGAATGTTCATAACAGGCATTTGGCGCTTGATGAAGGATACAGAACATTCTCGCAGAGCCTTACATCAGAAACAAATTTTACAGCCTATATCAACCCCTCCAAAGCAAAGATTCTTTACGGTAGCTTGCTATCGCCTACTGCCGCATCGCGAATTCTGTCGCGGATGGAAACCATGGAAAAGATACAGGGAGTTGCTTTCCAACTAAACGGTGGTAGAAACTTAATTTTTAATAATATAGTTGCTAAATACACACCCTACTCTATCGATTCGCCCCAAACGGTATGGGAAAGCAGGTTGGACACATCGATAAGCATGAAACCCCAGCTGGTAATAAATCATTTAACACAGAATAGGGAAATATTTGTACAGGATAATCTACATAATATCTACCTTATAAACGACGTGGGGAGGGTGCTTTGGAAACGACCTCTGGACGAACAAATTATGGGCGAAGCGCACCAGATTGATGTATACAGAAATGGTCGCCTGCAAATTATGTTTAACACCAAATCGAAAATTTACCTCATCGATCGGAATGGAAATAACGTGAGCGGCTACCCCATTACCCTAAGGGCAAATGCTGCAAATCCGGTTGCAGTAATCGATTACGAGAAGAATAGGGATTACCGTTTCTTTATAGCTGGCGAGGATAGAACGGTGCGGGTTTACAACAAGCAAGGCAATATGGTTACGGGTTGGGTTTTTGACAAGACGGAGAAAACGGTAACTCAGCCCATACAGCATTTTCGATACGCTAGAAAAGATTATATAGTATTTTCAGATGCCAATAAAATATATATTGTAGACCGAAGGGGAAACGAACGTGTAAAAGTACAGGAACATTTTTCCAAAGCGCTTCACAGCAACATCTCGCTGGATGCTACAAACGGCCCGGTACATTTTGTAACCACCAACACGCTTGGGGTTATAAAAAAAATATCGCTCAACGGCAAGGTAACCGATTTGAAGCTAAAACCTTTTACCGATAAGCATTTTTTCGACTGCCAAGACGTAAATGCTGACGGCAAAAACGACTATATAATACTCGACGAGAACAAGCTAATGGTTTACAATGCGAATGGCAAGCAACTTTTTGAAAAAAAGTTTAAGGAACCCCCACTACCAAAGGTAACCTACTTCCATTTCGGGGCAAGAGATCGCAAACTCGGAGTAACCTGTACAAATTCGTCCGAAATACATCTTATAAATGGCAACGGCGAACACTACAAAGGGTTTCCGCTAAAAGGATCTACGCCCTTTAGCATAGGACAATTCGCAAATACTAAATCAACATTTAATCTAATTGCGGGCTCCCCAACAGGTTACGTTCTAAACTATGCCGTTCAGTAATTTTATTATTATTTAGCTGCATTATGCATCAACATTAAATAGTAATGGTTATTTTTGTACAAAAACTTTGATTTATCCAGACAAACTAATACACAATGCTTTATTTGCTTCGCTTTCTCTCCATAATATTTCTTATCGTATTTGGTGTCGTCCTAGTTTCACGATTCCTTTTGAGGCGCTTTGTTCGCAAAATGGGTGGTGGATCACACAATCAAACACAAAACAGAACCCGTCGCGAGGGGGATGTACGCGTTAACACTCAACATAAAAAAGAAAAAATTGTGGACAAGGATGTGGGAGAATATGTTGATTATGAGGAAGTAGACTAATTATAAAAACTAAACCATTCCCTAAAAATATGGCGATTAAAGTTGAGGGCGTTACCAAACTTTACGGAAAACAAAAAGTGCTGAATAACGTTTCGTTCGGCGTACAAAAAGGGCAGGTGGTAGGATTTTTAGGCCCAAATGGTGCCGGTAAATCAACAATGATGAAAATTATTACTGGTTTTATTCAACCTACCTCGGGAAACGTAACCATAAACGGAACACCAATCAATAGTGCCAGCAAAGATTCGCGGTTCGACATAGGGTACATGCCCGAAAACAACCCGCTATATCACGATATGTATGTAAAAGAGTATCTACAATTTGTGGCTAAAATTTACAAACTAGGTCGATACTCAAACAAAAGGGTTAAGGGTCTTATTGAACTAACGGGCATTGTAAACGAACAAAACAAGAAAATTGGCGAACTCTCTAAGGGCTATAGGCAACGTGTTGGGCTTGCACAAGCATTGCTGAACAGGCCTTCGGTTCTCATACTAGACGAACCAACTAGCGGGCTCGATCCGAATCAAATTATTGAGATTAGAAAAATTATTGCCGATGTTGGTAGGGAAAAAACGGTTCTGCTCTCAACCCATATTATGCAAGAGGTAGAAGCAATTTGCAGTAACGTAATAATACTAAATAAAGGCGAAATTGTGGCAAACGGCCCAACAACATCCATAATGCTCGATAGCTCGGTGAAACAACAAACCGTAACGGTTGAAATTGTTGAACCCATTACCCCTGGCATGCTGATGGGAATTGAGGGCGTATCGAATGTTGAGCAGAGCAATATAAATAAGAACACATGGACAGTTAAGTCGATGGCTGAGAAAGATATACGCCCTGATATTTTCAACTTCTGCCTAAAAAACAACCTGACTATAATTACCCTTTTCAAAAAAACCATGCAAATGGAAGACGTGTTCCAAACCGTTACCCATTCACCCAATAGCTAAAACTTTATTTTGATGAATAAAATTGTTGCCGGCGTTGACATAGGCGGAACCAATACCGTTATTGGCTTAGTTACCCGAGAAGGGAACTGCATTGCCGAAACATCATTCCCAACCCAAGAAAGCAGTGATTTCGAAACGTTTACCGATAAAATTGCTTCGCAAGCCTTAAACCTTATTGAGCAGCAAAAAGGTAACCTCAACCTACTAGGTGTGGGTATTGGAGCTCCAAATGGCTCGTATATTACTGGGCAAATTATCGATGCGGCAAACCTTCGTTGGAAAGGAACGCTTAACCTTTGCAGCAGCATAGAGCAAAGCTTAAAAGTACCCACCCTGCTAACAAATGATGCCAATGCTGCAGCCCTTGGCGAAATGCTTTTTGGCGATGCCAAGGGGATGAAAAACTTTGTGTTTGTAACCCTCGGCACAGGCCTAGGCAGCGGAATTGTGGTTGATGGAAAGCTAATGGTTGGCCACACGGGTTTTGCTGGCGAATTGGGCCACACAAATGTAAAGCCCTGGGGAAGAGAGTGTACCTGTGGTAAACGTGGATGCTTAGAAACTTACGTTTCGGCATCTGGACTACGACGAACGGTTTTTAAACTTTTAAGCCTATCGAATGAACCCAGCGCTCTGCGCAACTTCACCTACGATGCTATTTCGGCAAAAATTATTGCCGACCTTGCACAAAAAGGCGATCGCATTGCCATTAATGCATTCGAAAACACGGGTGCTACGCTTGGTATGAAACTAGCTGATATTGTAGCTGTTTTTAATCCCGAAGCTATATTCCTATTTGGGGGTTTAAGTAAAGCGGGAAGCCTTATTTTTGAACCCACAAAACGCCACATGGAAAAAAATTTGCTTCCAGTTTTTCGGAATACGGTAAAAGTTATTCCTTCGGGACTAGAAAATAAAAATGCTGCAGTACTAGGCGCTGCTGCATTAATTTGGCAAACCTTGCCAAAATAGTAAAAACTAATTATTCAAAAACCCTATATCTACGATCAGAGGTTTTGTAAATTTCGTATCGCCACGCCTGATAGTCAATAAGCGTTTCGCTAGCATCGTAAACAGCCATCCCTTTAATTCTATTATCAGGCCTATAATTATACTCGATGCGTTTAATCAGATTCCCGCTTTTATCGTTCACTAGTTCGCCAATAATATTCCCCTTAACATCGTATGTATATTGTGTTTGCCGCGTTTTTCTAGGTAATCCTTTCTTCTCAACAGTCAGCATCTCGGTACTAACTCTGCCAATGGTATCGTAACTAACTTCACGATCTAAATATAGTATCGAATCGGAGGGTGCGGCTCGCCTTGCCCTTACCTTACGCTTTATTTCCGTATTAAAATCGTTGTATTTATATTTTGCTGTGAACCCTTTTTTTTCCTTATCATTGTACCCCACCACTTTACTAACCTTGCCGTTGCTATTATACGAATACTTTTCGCGAACAGTCAAGGTGGTATCGTTACCAGTAACAGTAAAAATGCTTAGCTCGCTAAGGGCTCCATTAGGGCTATATTGGTACACGTTAAAATGATGCAATTTCTCTTTAAGAAAGAAATCGGTGCGTACCTTAACTGTATCTTCAAAATAGTGCCATCGATAGCTATCGGGATAATGCGTTTCCCAGTTGAAATCTATTTCGGTATGAAGCCTACCAAGCGAATCGGATATAAGCTGACCAATAGCGTAGTACTTGCTTTGGCGTTCTCCATTTTCAATCACATAGCGCGAATTTACCGTAACCCTATATATGTTTTGGGGTTTCACTCCTTGGCTAAAGCTGCTACAAGCAGTTATTATCAATACTACCGTAGCAACACTAAAACGAATACCTGATTTTTTCATAATATAATCATTGTTAGCACTTCAAACAGATTTTTTCGGAAACAAATTTAATGAATAATGCGGGGTAAAATATTCCTTTGCAAAAACTACATTTACTCTACCTTTTTAAACTCTTGGCCCATAAACTTTATGGAATCTCGTAATAAGATACGTCTTTTTTTGGTTTTTGCATCGTGTGGTGGCAAGTAGGTAATCTCTATATCAGAAACCTCTGCAAATTTCTTCCAGTCACCCTGCTGCGGTATGTGCCCTAATACAACTCCCTCAACGTGCGTATAAGACGAATCGGTAACCGTAAGTGAAAGAGAAACGTCTGAAGCCACTTCACCTTTCATATAACGCTTCATTCGTAGGCCGTCTCTAATACCTGATGAATCTCGGGTAAGCCACAGGGCGGTTCTCGGTTCAATGGACTCATCATTAGGTGAAACGTTAACCAAAGCCGAAAGGGTATATGTACCCAATTTTTTTATGGGGATTTTAAAGTGTAAGCTATCCTGGTCGCCATCGGCAGGAAAAGTCCAAACACTTTTTTTATCCCAAAGGTTCATCGAATCAATAGGTAACTCTTTTGAAACAGGTAACTTTTGGGTGGTTATGGCCTCTTCTTTAGTAATACTTGCCTCCAATTCGGCCTCCATTACAGACAAACGATTCACTACCTTATCGAGTACCAAATCGAAAATTTTTGGATTATCAAAAAAGTAGTTCATTGTGGCTATAAATTGCTCGTCGGTATAACCCATTTTAGTATAAATAGGGGCATAGTACTCTATAGAATCACGTTTTGAAAATCGAAACGAATGCTTTGAAGTGCTCACCACTGCGTCGGTTATAAACACTTCGGATAAAATTAGAACCATATCATTCTCAGGAATAGTTTCTTTTTTACAACCCGACAGAGCCGCTGTAAATAGCAAAAAAACAATAAAACACCGTTGACCTGTTTTCATTTAAAACCTATTAGTTTAACACTTAACCCCAATTATTCGTTCGCATAATTGTTGTCTTCGACAGCGACTAAGTCTCACAACCAATTTTGTTGCCCAAAATTGGGCTCGACTATGACGGGGTAACCCGCACTCGCATTCATCTGTTACAAATTTGATGCTTGATGCGGGTTAAATAAAAGCAAGCCAAATTGGCTTGCCCTTGTTTAGCTGAGTCTTAGCCCCAGTTATTCATCCGAATAATGCGAGTTAAAGGTTTATTTCAGCTTATCAAATATAAAACCAAGCATAATTTCGTGCGAGCCCGCCGAATACTTCCTCAAAGGGGTAATGGGGTAATCGAATGAATAGCCAAAAACATAACGTTTCTGATGTTCATACCCTACCAATAGTGATACCCCATCCTGCCACCTAAAAGACAGCCCGCCCCAAAACTGGTTACGATAGGTAACTTTTGCATTAATATCTACCTGTATTGGAGTATTAAAGGTATATTTAACCAGTACGGAGGGCTCAATAATAAAATCTCGATTTAGGGGTAAAAGAATCCCCCCCATTAACATAAAATGTTGCCTAAGCCTATTGATACCGTAGAAATCCTCTTCATCCCCCTCTATTGACAATTTTGAACGATAAAGACTCTGCCCCAAGAGTTGATAAGCCGAAATTCCGGCATACATACGGGTATCATACACATAAATACCTACCGATGCATCGGGTGTAAATATTGCCTTTGCATTTCTATACACCGCTGGATCACCTTCTATAAAATCATCTGCAAATTCAAACCTTGAACCATCAATTCTAAACATCAAAAAACCCAACGATACCCCTCCAGAGATTCTCAACCCATTTTCGGTAAGTTGCATGTTATACGAATATGAGGCCTGACCGCTCGTACGACCTGTTGGCCCGGTAACATCGTGGAAAAAATTACCGCCAAAGCCCATATCCTTTGAACCATGGGGGCCATAAACACTTAGGTTGTAACTTTGTGGCGCATCTTTAAGCCCTACCCACTGAAAACGATTGTTCATTTTAACCTGATAGTAGTTAAATGTCCCCCCCACTGCCGGATTAAAAGCATAGGGGTTAAACATATACTGTGTAAACTGCGGGAGTTGTTGTGCTAATGCTCCTGTGGTTGCGAGTAGCACCGCTACAATAGATAATAATACCTTCCTTTTCATATCGTTACATTTACTCCATATCAAAATTGTGCAAAACTCATTGCTACCTAATTATGGTAACCGAACCTGAAATTGGTTTCCATTTCTGTGTTCCTTCAATATTAAAGCTAATTATATAGTAATAAGTACCAATGGATAGATCTTTTCCTCTCCTATTCTTCCCATCCCAACCCCTAGCCGCTTCGGAACCCTTAGCTGACCAAACTAGAGCACCCCAACGGTTAAAAACTTGAACCTCAAGGTTAGGCATCACATCAGAGTAAGGGATTTTCCAGCGGTCGTTTATTCCATCCCCGTTGGGAGAGAACACGTTAGAATTTTTAATCTTATCAAGAATACGCGCCTTTAGCATAACAGAATCTTTACACCCATGTTCCGATATAACTATGGACTTAATTGGGATATACTGCTCTTCCTTTTGAGTAATTATGTTGAAAATTTCATCTGTTAGCAAGTTCTGATACTCCCCAGTTTTAAATATCATTGTTGCTTGCTTTTCTGTATCGGGGTTAAAACACGTATTTGGGAGCCAACTATACTTCAATGCAATCTCAGACTCCTCAGTAGACACCTCTATAGTATACTCGGTATCAGCCAGTAAGGAGATAACTGATGTATCACTAACTTCTCCCTCGTCTGTCTCTATAAAAAATGTGTTAAGGTCCGAAGCCATAAAGAATGGATGTGTATCCCTATCGATGTATGGGCCAATACGCGGATAAACAGATAGAGTTGTATCGCTGGTTTCGATACAACCCTTGCTACTGATGGCATTAACCCGGAAAGTTGTGTTATACAAAAGCACTCCCGTTGTGTACACATTGGTTTCTCTTTCGTGCTCAACATCTGGGCTATCGGTTACGTTAACCCATCTATACTTAAGCAAATCGGGGCTTATAGCTGATTCTGCGGTAAGATATGCCTGGTCGTTATAGCAATAATTTTCCTTATCCATTCCTATGGATACATCAAAGAAGTTGCTCTCATCTACCGGTATAGTAAAATCATTTCGTTGGGCGCACCCCATTGTATCGATAATTACCACATAATAATTATTAGCCTGCTGATCCTTAAGATGCAAACTACCATCGAAATTCGCCAAATGCTCATCATCTGAACCAGAGTACCATCTTATCTCATAATCACCATCTGCATTCCCTCCCGTAATATTTAATATGTTAACACCCCCATTGGGTTTGTGTGAATTTGTAGTATCTGCCACTCTACAATCGGCTGTATCGTAGGCAAATGTAATATCAATGGGGGGTGGCCCTGGTACTTCAACCGTATCGAAAGCCACACAATTATTGCGGTCGGTAACGGTTAGCTTGTAGTTGCCAGGTGTGGGATACTCTAAGTTTTTCGATTGCTGCTCACTATTCCACATGGGAATATAATCGCCGTTGGGAAGCACTTTCTTGCTCCACATATACGTATAATCGGGAGTCCCACCAGCAACCACCATTTCAACAATTCCATCCCCCTCAATACCTGTTGTATCATAATGGCAAATACGTTCGGTTATCTTTGAATCGGTACTAATTACTATTGAATCGGGCTGCTCTATTTCGAATCGGTTCCCTTCGGTGAAAATGTGCGAACAGTTATTTTCATCGGTAATAAACAGGTCGTAAACTCCTGCGGGCAGATTAGAAAAAAGACCTATATTATTGGCACTATCTACCGGCCCTTCAATTCTATACTCTAGGGTTGGGGTATTACCCTCGGCCCAAATTGCGATTTCTCCCTTATTATCCCCATAACAATTTAGATGGTAAATATTTAAGCTTGTTATAATCATCGGGTCGGGTTCGCTAATAACCACATCCTCTGTTTGTACTTCTCCATTAATATCAATAACCAGTGTATAAATTCCTGGGCAAATATCCTTGTGGACTCCATCTACAACATCATACTTCCCATTTATTTCATCCGATATATCTTCGCCCCCCTCATTAAACCATTGTCGCTTATCCAATGTAAATAAACCATAATCGTCTCTAACTGTAATCGTTCCATCGCATAGGCCATAGCAGCTAACATCGGTTCCTGTTAATTCTAAGGACAATATTGGGGGTTCATCAATATTAATAACGTCTGACAGTGTTGGCCCACAATCTCTGTCATCGGTTACCTCTACAATATAAGTTCCGCTGCCTAAACCTGTAAATGTTCCATTGCCAACTTGGGGTCCTGCTATAGCTATACCATCTTTAATTAATGTGTAATATAAATTCCCTGTACCCCCTGAGGCGACAAGAGATATTTCACCATCATCTGCCCCAAAATACGAAATGGGAGTAACCACAATCGAATTAATATCAATTACAATGGGATCGGGTTGATTGACATTAAAGTTAGCAGAATATACTGGCCCACAAGCATTATCATCAACTACGCTGATGGAGTAATTAATACCAAATGGGATGTTTTCAAATACCCCATTGGTACTAGTAACCACCATGTTGTAGTTATTATCGAAAAGTGTAAATGCGTAAGGAGCCGTACCACCCGACGCAGAAATAGAAATCTGACCACTTGAATCGCCATAGCATAATACGTCCTGAACGTTTGGCGAACCTACAATAAGTTCTGTAGGTGAGGTTACCTCAAGCATTCCCGAGAGTACGGGTCCACAACCCCATCTATCATCAACCTCAACCTCGTAGTTTGAACTAGGTAACAGCCCATCAAACTCAACCCATGAATTATATCCAAGCCCTGTTTCTTGTTCAATCATTGTTCCATCTAAATATAATGAAACGGTATAGGGGGCAGTACCACCAAACGCTAACGCTCGAATTATCCCCACATTACCCGAGTATGAACATGGTAAATTAACAATATCGGTTTGGACAGTTAGCTGGTCGGGCCCACTAATTATAATGGGAAGCGTAGCCTCGCAGGCATTTTCTCCAACCACAAGTATTGTGTATTCGCCATCGGGCACTCCAAGCAGGACACCATTATTAATTTGAGGGCCTATAATTGGCGTGTTAAAATTATCGAGTAATGAGAAGTAAAGGTTTGCACCCCCACCGCTTGCGGTAATTTCAACTGTTGCATTATCGTCTCCAAAACAATGGCTATTTGTAATTAGCACATCGTCAATTGTTACTGGAACTGCCTCTAAAATCTCTATTAAATTGGTTTCTGCTACGCAGGGCGATATATCGGTAAAAGTAATATAGTACCTGCCCGGAACAAGGTTGGCGAACAAAACTGAGCTGGGATTATCCGATACAATTGGACTCCCTACCTGACTATTAAACTCATCGAATAGCGTATAGGTGTAAGGGAATGCATTCCCAACACCTTGCACCTCTATGGATCCCGCATCGGGAATATCGCACCTGCCATGGTTAACATCTACTACGTTTATAGAGAGTTCGTTCCAAACGTTAACCGTTACAGCAAGATAATCTGTACTCTCGCAACCTTCGGCGGTTTGGGTTGCATAGTAAGTAACGCCGTCAACCAAAACATCAGTCATATTTAGCATATTACCATCGGGCGCATCGTACCAAGCTATGGCTGCTCCAGTAACAACAATATCGGCTAGGGTTGCTCCTGCACAGAACTCCTGGGGAGAATCGCCCGTTGGAGCGGCGGTTACAATCTCATATACGAATGCTTCTCCCGAAACAGTTCCCGTACAGTAAGCGTCTTCAACAGAAATGATGGTAAAATGCCCCTCTCCCCGATTTTCAAATATTCTGGGGGTTTCAGTGGCTATAAAAGTTCGTTCTTCGCCACCAACAGCAAAAGTATATTTCCAGGGAGCCTCGCCAGTAAAATCTATCCGAACATCAACCCCTGTGGGATCGGCACCCTTACAATACGAGCCACCACCACTCATTGTGGCTGTTGGTAGCTCGCGCTCAACTACTGTAGCTAAACCGCTCACGGTACCAATACATCCATTTATATCGTCAACAGAGGTAAGCGTATACTCACCTGCTGTAACATTGCTAAGAGTGTAGGGTGATGAGTTAGCTGTTACTGCTAGCTGGTCAGCCCCATCAATGGCATAAACTATATTCCAGGGGCCATTCCCTGTTAGGGTAATGGTTACATCAACCCCTGTAGGATTGGCCCCTGCACAGTAGTCCCCACCTCCGCTTATGGTGGCTGTGGGTAGCTCGAATTCAATTACCGTAGCCGAGCCGCTTACCGTTCCAGGGCAAGGGCTACTATCACCAACCGAAATAAGTGTGTACACACCTTCCGTAGCATTGGTAATAACGTAAGGTGAACTATTAACGCCCGTTACGGTAGGCTGGCTAACCCCATCAATGGCATAAACTATGTTCCAAGGGCCTACTCCTGTTAGCTCGATATTTACATTGACCCCTGTAGGATCGACCCCTGCACAGTAGCCCCCACCTCCGCTTATGGTGGCCGTGGGCAACTCCCATTCGGTTACTGTAGCCGAACCGCTTACAGTCCCATCACATCCATTGATATCGCCAACCGAGGTAAGCGTATACTCACCAACAGCTGCATTGGTAATAACATAGGGCGATGATGTAATACCTGTTACTGCTGCCTGATTAGCTCCATCAATGGCATAAACCACATCCCAAGGGGCGTTCCCTGTTAGGGTAATGGTTACATCAACACCTGTTGGTGTTGTACCTGCGCAATAACCTCCACCACCGCTTATGGTTGCTGTGGGTGATTCAAGTTCGGTTACTGTGGCCGAACCGCTTACCGTTCCTAAACAAGGGCTACTATCATTAACCGAGGTAAGCGTATATACACCGGCAGTGGCATTGGCAATAACGTAAGGTGAACTGGTAACGCCTGTTACTGTGGGTTGGTCTGTTCCATCAATGGCATAAATAATATCCCAAGGGCCTGTGCCTGTTAAATCAATACTTACATCAACTCCAGTGGCCAAAACACCCTCACAGTAAACTCCTCCTCCACTTATGGTAGCCGTAGGAGCTGGAATTTCAACCACAAGCGCATCGCCCGAAACAGTTCCCGTGCAGTTAGCGTCCTGAACAGAAAGTAGTTCAAAATACCCCTCTCCGCGGTTATCAAATATTTTGGGGTTATCAGAAGAAGTGAATGTTCTTACATCACCACTAACTGCAAAAGTGTATGTCCAAGGAGCTACACCTGTAAAATCTATCTGAACGTCAACCCCGGTGGGATCTGCTCCCTCACAGTATTCCCCACCTCCACTCATATGGGCAGTAGGTAAATCGAATACTTGAACATCAATGGATGTTGGAGTTGCGCACTCGCCTGGGTTTGGCGTAAAGGTATAGGTTGTTAATCCCGAAACATCAGTAGAGATGGTGCTTGGATCCCAGGTTCCCTCAATCCCATTATCGGATACCAAGGGAAGAATCACTGGCGAATCGCCTATACAGTACTCATAGGTTGGGTTGAGCGAGAAAACAGGAGCAACAATCTCTTTAACGGTTACGGTTACCTGATCGGAATTTTCGCATCCCCCAATACCAACCGTTAATGTGTAGGTTGTTGTTACTAAAGGAGAGGCAATTGGCTTTAGAATAGTAGGGTCGCTAAGACCTGTTGATGGTGTCCATAGTATATCTACAGGATCTGACTGTAGCCCCGTTAGCTTAACATCATCAAAATTCCAATAATCAATATTAAAAAGTGCGCCTGTGTATGTGAATGCAACGTAAAAACTCTCACCATCCAAGGTGCTTAAATCTATACTTACGGTTTGTGCAGGAATGTGACTGCCTTCAGTTCCACTACTCACTTCGGACCAACAGCTAGTCCAATTTACCCCATCGGGCGAGGTTTGAACCTCTACCGTGTATGGGCCATTATAATGGATGAGCTCATGCTTAAACGATAGTTCTAGAAACTGATTGTCTGCCGCATTGATAAGCGGAGTATAAACCCGATAGGTTTGAATATCGGTACTTCCATCGGTAAATATTGCCATTTCGGGAGCAGAGCCTCCTGCAAGATTTGTGTTCATGCCTCCCCAAAGACTGCTATTTCTAGCCCAACCAGCAGGAAGCCCACCGCTAGCAACGCTAGAAAAATCTTCGTTAAAAAGCACGTTGTTATTGATGGGTAGGTCGACTGAACCCTGCAGCTGCGTGCTTTCGCCCTCGCAAATGGTAACATCGGGACCAGCATCAACATTTTGTGGTGCCTCATATACAGTAACACTCATTGAAACTGCTAGATCACACTGCCCATCAGCAGGCGTAAAATTATAGGTTGTAACCCCAGCATTATCTGTTGATATGGTGGTAGGAGTCCACGAACCGGTAATCCCATTCTTTGAGGTGGTAGGCAACGGAGCTGCCGCATCGCCACGGCAATACGTACCCAACGGGTCGAATTCGGGAGAAATAGGCTCGTTTACCACGATTGTTCCGCTAGCCACATCGCCACTACATGTAGCAAAACCTGCTACTGTAATGGTATAGCTAAATGTACCTGACTCGCTGGGTGTGCCACTAATGGTATAGGTTGTTGCTGATAACGAACCGGTTACCCCGGTTGGCAAGCCCACTACTGACACATCACTAAAGTCCCCAGTAATTGTATAGACTATACTCTCAATATCCTCGTTTTTACAAACATTTTGGTCATCGCTACCCGATGTAAGGGTTATTACTGCATCGGTGCAACTTACAGGATCTACAAGGATAATATCGGTAACCGATGCGCTAACACACGGAATAGCATCGGTTACATAAACAGTGTAATTCCCAGCACTGAGGCCTGTAAACTGGTAGGTTATGGCCGATGTTGGTACTGAGTTTGCAATGGAATTCCCAAGATTATCTGTTAGATGATAAATATAATCGGGAGTTCCTTCGCCCGATTTAAGATTTACGGTAATCGTACCATCGGATCCTCCAGCGCTAGTTGGATGGGTATGAGAAACATTATCAATCTCTGGTGCTCCTGCACCTGCATTTACAGTAGCTGTTGTGGGAACAGAAACGCAAAGCGGATCGACAACAGGGCGAACTGTTACACTATACGTTCCTGGTGCCACATCAGAAAAAGTTGTTCCTGCCTGATAGTTAGTACCATCTATACTATACTCGTACTCGGCTCCGAGGGGGTCAGTTACTTCAATTTCTCCTCCAACCAAACAGGTTGCGTCGGTTACTGTTACTGTGGGAGCGGGCGGTGTAACCGGAGCAGGATTAATCATAACCCCCTTGCTATTTTGACAAGTATTATCAGATTTTCTTTGAACAAAAATCGTGTAGATGTTATCATCAGGAAGTCCCGAAAAGGTTACTGCGTCTTGCCAAGGACCCCCTACATTTATTGCATACTCTAAATCGGGGCCAATTGGGCTGGAAACTACAACTGTACCCGTTGGTACTGCACAAGTGGGCTGCGTAACATCAAATGTAGGCTCATCTGGAGGTGTTGGAGGAGAATTAATTGTTACCATATCGGTAAGATAACACTGGGTGTGCGAAGATATTTCAACCTCAATGCTATAGTCCCCTGCAGAAAGCCCATTGAACAGGGGAGATGGCTGATAGTTTGTCCCTCCATCGACGCTATAATTAAATGTGTACGTTCCGCCCTTCGTTTCAACAGGGGCGGCTATTTCAATAGCTCCTGTAGGAACGGCACAGGTTGGTTGCGTGGGTATAATACTTATATCTTCGGGCTCAAAAACCTCAAAAGGAAGCGCTGACGCGCTTGCTGAGGGGCCTGAAACAAACACAATAAAACTACCTCCTTTGACAGGCAATGCACCATCGTCGGGTAAAACAAGTGTAGCGCTTGGGCCAACAATTGGGATAAAATCATACACTCCTAATGTAGTATTCCAAACCAAAACGCTCATTGGCTCTGCTATTCCATTACTTACAACTATGGTTAGCTTACCATCATCACCACTGGGACACGACACATGCTGATCAACTGTAACATCAACAGTCATCTGCGCCATTGTAAAAATGGGGAGGGTAAGAAACGTAGCAACTAGTAGCGAATATCGTAAAAGTGACTTCATGGCACATTTTTTTTGAAGTGGCTCAAAATAATTTAAAAAGATGTGGATATTATTAAATTGCTGTAAAACAATGAATAACAACTATTTATTTGACTCTCGAATTCAAAAAAACAAGATGTTGAGTGATGGAAAACTTTTTATCAAAACTTATCAACATACGAAAGTAGGTGTTTTTTATCTAAAAGTAAAGAAATCAACCAAAAATTAGGGCTTTAGACCACTATTTCTCTGGGCTTTTAGCTGAAAATGCATAATTTTCAAGCACATATTGCCATTACAATATAAAATCGCCCGATTGAAAACGTAACTATTTTTACGGAAATTTTCGTAAAAAGGTTTGAATTTGGGGCAGACTATAACCCTTTTTAATTAAATCAATGAGGTAGGCACTATAACCTCCTTGCTTTCATATAGTTAAACTCAACACGAGGGTTGGTGTCAGATCAATATTCGTGCTCTTAAAAAATACATTTCCCTTAAAACAATTCTTAAGATAAATGTAAGCGCCTAATTTTCAGCCAATAATAAGATTAATATTTAAACTACCACAAAATTATTGCCAAACTTTACAAACATAAGTTTTTGCTGTATTGCCTATTTCTGGCAACAAATAATGCTCAACACCATATTTTTGGTTTAACCCCAATTATTCATCGGAATATTTGCTGCTTCCTACAGCGACTATGTCTCACAACCAATTTTGTTACTCAAAATTGGGCTCGGCTATGTGAGGTAACACGCATTTTCATCATCTTTAATAAATTTTATCATTGGTGTCCGGTTAATATTTATAGATTCCTCCCTACGGTCGGAATGACAGGGCGTTGAGTTGTATTTGGGAGGGGAGGGCTTGGCTAGCGTCAACGCCGCTAGCCAAGCCCTCCCCTAAAAACTAAACATTTGTCATTGACAAAGGCATTTCTATTTTCAAAGGTTTTGTCGAACATACGTTTCAGAGCGAAACGCAGTGAAGCGAAGAATCTATAATGTTT
>Ga0265295_1000811_pt1 | contig 59103 bp, 49 predicted proteins | sample Munlansysbiofilm_FD_192503 | JGI IMG/M metagenome (GOLD analysis project Ga0265295, IMG submission 192503) | Leachate microbial communities from a municipal landfill in Southern Ontario, Canada - Methane capture system biofilm | ecosystem: Engineered > Solid waste > Landfill > Unclassified ... | reverse complement strand
TTACGCTGAAAAAGGCATTTTACGCGTTGTTGTACGTGGTAAAGCAGACGATAGCGTCCTTCATAGTTTTGAGGCTGGGCTTAGAGACAATATGGTCCCTGATCAAGCAAAAGCAGTCCTAAACAATGTTGAACTTGAAAAAAAATACCTTGAGTTCTTAGAAAAACGTAATTTAGAAGGTAGTGCTGTCGTAAATGACGGTAAATTAGAATTAGAAATTAACGGTATATCGGCACACGGATCAACACCACAATTGGGTGTGAATGCGGCTTATTTACTGGTTCATTTTTTTAATGAAGTTGGAATTAGTAATGCCTTTATTGATGCCATCAATACGTATTTATTAGATGACCCAGTCGGAAAAAAACTAGGTGTTGATTTTGTTGAAAAAGAAATGGGTAGTGTCACAATCAATGCGGGTGTATTCAATTTTAATCAAGGAAAGTTTGAAATTGTTTTAAATCCAAGATACCCACATGGTGTCGACTATGACGCATTCATCGATAAAATATCTAGAGGTTTTGAATCGCTTGGGGCGCAAGTAGAAATCGGCAAACATCAAAAATTATTATACGTTGATCCAAACTCTGAGATGATTCAAAAATTAATGGGTGTTTATAAGAAGTACACGAATGATGTTGAGGCAAAACCAATGACTACAGGCGGTGGAACATTCGCAAGAGCAATGAAAAACTCAGTTGCATTTGGTCCGCATTTCCCAGGAAAACCAACGTATATCCATCAAAAAAACGAGTACATTATTCTAGAGGATTTCTTCTTAAGTATTGCAATTTATGCCGAAGCCCTCTTTGAATTAGCAAAATAATGAAACAGTATTTAGATCTATGTCAACACGTACTAGACTTTGGTGTCGATAAAAGTGATCGCACAGGCACAGGCACACGTAGCGTATTTGGTTACCAAATGCGCTTTAACCTTGCCAACGGATTTCCACTTTTAACAACCAAGCGTGTGTATTTAAAAGCAATCATTCATGAGTTATTGTGGTTTATCAATGGGGATACGAATATCAAATATTTAGTCGATAATGACGTAAAGATTTGGAATGAATGGCCATACGAACTGTTTAAAAAATCGGTCGATTATCGAAATGAATCAATGGATGAATTTGTCAACAAGATAAAAGAAGACGCTGATTTTGCAAAAAAATATGGGGAACTTGGGCCAGTTTATGGCAAACAATGGCGTGATTTTTTTGGTGTGGATCAAATCAAACAAGTGATTAAGCAAATCAAAGAAACGCCAGATTCAAGACGAATCATTATATCCGCTTGGAATCCATCTCAATTAGATCAAATGGCACTACCACCATGTCACGCATTTATGCAATTTTATGTTGTAAACAACAAGTTATCACTTCAACTGTATCAACGTAGCGGCGATATCTTCTTAGGCATACCATTTAATATTGCGTCTTATAGTTTATTATTAATGATGATTGCCCAAGTATGTGACTTAGAAGCCGGTGAATTCATTCACACGATTGGTGATGCGCATATCTACCATAACCATTTTGAACAGATTCAGACGCAACTAAAAAGAGAACCTAGAAAATTACCTAAGATGCAATTAAACAAGGCGGTAAAATCAATTTTCGAATTTCAATTTGACGATTTTGTTTTAACGGATTATAATCCTCATAAAGCGATTAAGGGTGTGGTTGCTGTATGATTTCACTCATTTGGGCAATGGACCGTAATTGGCTAATCGGAAAAGACAATATACTGCCTTGGCATTATAAAAAAGACTTGATTTATTTTAAAAATCATACCAAAGGCAAGACCGTGTTAATGGGTGAAATGACTTATCTATCGTTAAAGGGTTATTACAAAGATAGACCACTGCCTTTTGGTAAAATTTACGTGGCTTCTTTAAATAACGTATCATTTGATGGCTGCATGATGGTCAATGACTTAAAAGGCTTTTTGAAAGAAACTACCGAAGATGTGATCGTAATTGGTGGGAAAACCGTTTATCAAATTGCTTTGGAATATGCGGACTATTTATACATCACATGGATAGATAAAGATCACGAAGGCAACGTCTTTTTTCCAAAGTTTGACCTTTCTATGTTTAAAGTGATCAGTGAAAATCAAGAAGACGAACTAAGATTTACGATATACGAAAGAGGTTAATATGCTTACATTTCTATTTGTTTCAGTTTGGGCGTTAATTATTACGATTTTAACGACTTACACGAAGACTGATTTACTAAGTGGTTACACACTATTGTGGGCATTTTTTGGGTATTTTTTTGCATGGGTATTTTTAATATTAACAATTGTGATACTATTGCCATACGCCAAATATACAAGAAAAGACAATCGTTTTAAACATTATTATATTCGAAGCTTAGTTCATTTCTTAAATATTTTCCCACTTAGGTTAAAGATTAAGGTCACAGGAAAATCGAATCTACCAAAAACCGGTGGTTATGTTATCTATGCAAACCACAAATCTTACACGGATCCGTTTATTCTATATACATTGATTAATCGTCCAATGTCGTTAGCAGCTAAAAAAGGGATTTATAAGATTCCAATCATAAAAAACTGGATTGAGTACATTGGATGTATACAAATCGACAGAGATAATAACAGAGAAGCTGCAAAATCAATGCTTGAAGGCATCGAACGTGTTAAAAATGGAATGATCATGGGAATATTTCCTGAAGGCGGTATTAAAGACCGTGACGATGAAAAAATGGTTGCAATTCGAGCTGGTGCCTATAAGCTAGCAACTAAAGCAGAAGCACCGATTGTACCAATCACCATGATGGGAACAAGTGAAGTAAAAAAACGAGCACCATTTAAGCGTACTGTGATTAAAGTGATCATTCATAAACCGCTTTACAAATCCGATTACGAACAGCTATCAACTAGCGAAATTGGTGATATAGTTGCTAAACTCACCAATGATACAATCACAAACGGAATAAAAGCATAAGATTTTTTTACAAATTAAATATATAGAAAAGAACACTCAAGATTTTATTTCTTGAGTGTTCTTTTTAGTTTGCTTCAATATTGAATTGATCAATAGTTAATGTTTCACCATCAAACGATAACCAATGGACGGATGCGTTGTTTAGGTAAGTCAAGTAATTATATTTTTCAGGGTCTGAAAGGATTAAAAACGATTTGACGACGTGTGAATGACAACTGATCATAACGGTCTCATCTTTATGAGTTTTATAAAGGTTCAATAAACCATTTTCAATCCGTTTGAGAAGTAGTTTGTTGTCTTCATAACCTTTAGCATTAAAGCCCTCTTTAGATATGATTTTTATTGTTTCATCGACGTTATTACCTTCGAATAGCGCAAAATCACGTTCTAAAAAGTGATAATCGATTTTGATTTTTTTTGGTTGTTCTAAATGACGATTGATTAACTCAGCTGTATGTTTTGCTCTAATCAAAGGAGACGTATAGATATGATCAAATGCGTAATTATTTTTCTTAAAAAATAGGCCAACATTTGTTGCTTGTTCGATTCCTGTATCATTTAGTGGATTATCGGCCCAACCCTGAACTAACTTGAGTTTATTGAAGTCGGTTTGACCGTGTCTAACTAAACATATTTTCATGCAAAATTCACCTCTATGACATTATAACACAATTATGATATAATTAATACGAGGTGTATAACGATGAGAATGCTTGATTTAATAGCAAAAAAACGTGATAACAAAGAGTTATCTAAAAATGAAATTGAATTTATAATCAAATCCTACACAAATGAGGAAGTCCCTGATTATCAAATGAGTGCATTTTTGATGTCGGTCTACTTTAATGGTATGACGGATCAAGAATCAACCGATTTAGCATTAGCCATGATGCATAGTGGTGACGTATTTGATTTGAGTCTAATTGACGGAATCAAAGTTGACAAACATTCTACTGGTGGTGTTGGTGATAAGGTTACATTGGTTTTAGGACCACTAGTGGCTTCTTGCGGCGCGAAATTTGCAAAGATGAGTGGTAGAGGCTTAGGTCACACGGGTGGTACGTTAGACAAATTAGAATCCATCCCTGGTTACAACATTGTTTTAGATGAGCAGTCATTTATTAAACAAGTAAATGAAATTGGTGTTGCTGTCATTGGGCAGTCTAAAAACATCACACCAGCCGATAAAAAAATGTACGCATTAAGAGATGTCACTGGGACGGTAAGATCGATTCCTTTGATCGCCTCATCAATCATGTCAAAGAAATTGGCGAGTGGTGCAGATGCGATTTGCTTAGATGTTAAAGTCGGTAACGGTGCGTTTATGTCTGATATAGAAGAAGCGAAAAAACTAGCGGAATTAATGGTTAACATTGGAAAACTAGCAGGCAAAAAAGTCAAAGCTATCCTTACAAATATGGATGAACCACTTGGTTTTTCAGTTGGTAATTCACTCGAGGTGATTGAAGCGATTGAGACTTTAAAAGGTAATGGGCCAAAAGACTTAGAAACCGTTGTATTAGAAGTTGGCTCCTACTTAATCGAAGATGCCGGTATCGCAACTAAAGACGAAGCGATGACGCTATTAAAAGAAAAATTAGACAATGGTGAAGCATTTAATAAATTGATTGAACTTGTGTCTGCTCAAGGTGGCGATATTAGCTTCATTAAAGACGTATCTAAATTCAAAAAGGCGAGTCGTATCATTCCTTTAATTGCTGATAAAGAAGGGTTCATTGAATCAATGACAACCATTGATATCGGTTTAGCAGCGGCGTATTTAGGTGCGGGAAGAGAAACCGTTGATGGTCAGATTGATCCTGCAGTCGGTATCGTATTTAAAAAGAAAATAGGCGACCGCGTGATGGTTGGTGATGTCATTTTGGAAATCCATGCAAATGACAAGGGCATTGAAGATGCATTTAATACGCTAAAAGAAGCAATTCATATTGGATCGAAAAAGAACGATGTGACGTTAATCGAAGGCGTTATTGTATGAGTATTGCGCTGATTACTGGTGGCGCCATCGGATTGGGTCGATCGTTTGCTAATAAGCTTGCTGATGAAGGCTATGACCTAATTTTAGTTTCACGCAGCCTGGATCATTTAGCAAGGGCTCAAAAAGAAATTCAAATCAAATACAAAGTCAAGGTGTTAATCTACATAGCTGATTTAACCAAACGTGAGGATCGAGAAAAGATGTTTGAATATGCCAAAGTGTATCAACCATCGGTGATTGTAAATAACGCTGGTTTTGGTCATAATGAGTCATTTATCTCGAGTCCCTTAGAAAAAGAATTTGAGATGATCGATTTAAATGTTAAAGCGCTTCATCACATCATGAAGTACTATTATCAGCAATTTAAGACTGAAAACATACCTGGACGTATTATTAACATTTCATCGGTTGCTGGTTTTGTCCCAGGGGCGTATCAAGCAACCTACTATGCGACAAAATCATACGTCACAAGTTTGACACGAGCGGTTTCTTACGAATCTAGAAAACAACAGACGGGTATTCAAATTCAAGTGGTTTGTCCTGGCCCAATTAAGACTAATTTTCATGAAACTGCTCAAACAAGAGTAGAAGCTTACAAAAAGAGTCCTGATGCCACGGCTAGAATTGCGCTTGAGTCGAAAAAAACAGTGATTGTCCCTGGTTTTTCAAATAAGTTTGCTCACGTCATGCTTAAGTTATTACCCAATGGCTTGACGATAAGAGCTCAAGCGATTTTAGGCAAAAAGAAGCAGATTAAAAAATGATTATTTTGATTGAAAATTGATAAAAGATAAGTAGGTGATTTTCACCTACTTTTTGTCTATTATTAAATTGATTGACTATCAAATCAAATATGTTATAATCATAAGTGATCACTACGGGGAGCCATTTGGCTGAGAGGATGAAAAATCGACCCGAATACCTGATCTGGATAATGCCAGCGGAGGAATAGTTAAAACGTTCATTTCTTTGGTATTTCCAAAAGAAATTTTTTTATTTTCTGGAGGGAAATATGGACAAAAACTTGATTAGATTGACAGAGTCGGCGATTTTAGTTGCACTTGCTGTCGCCTTGGAATTTGTTAGTAAACTTATTCCAATTCTTCAAATGCCACAAGGTGGATCCGTTTCAATCGCGATGTTACCAGTGATCATTATCGGTTATAAAAACGGACTATTTTATGGGGTTTTATCGGGACTTACCTATGGGATTATCAACTTTTTAGTTGATGGATACGCATTCCATTGGGGTTCATTTGCATTTGATTACACACTCGCGTTTATGGCACTCGGATTAACTGGTGTTATAAAAAATGCCTATTCAAACAAAATCGTTTTGTTTAATATAGGCATAATCATTGTTGGATTCTTTCGATTTGTGTTTCACGTGATTTCAGGTGTGTTTTTCTTTGAATCCGGTATTTGGGCATCGGTTGTTTATAACGGACCATACATGTTAGGTTCAATCATTTTATGTATGCTAATCGGTAGTTTAACATACAATCGATTAGGCGCAATTATGAAGGCTTAATCAACAACTGATCAACAATTTTTAGGTAGTCAAGGCGCGGTTGATACGAAAATGGTATCAGGTGCGCTTTTTCTTTAAATGTTTGATAAGCAATGGACTGACGGCCACCTTTGGTTTGACTTTCTATGTAGGCATTATATAAGACATCAAAAGGCAGTAAATAGTACTCATTATGTGCCTTAAAATAAACAATTAAAAAACCAATGCCACCATGTTCGGTAATCGCTTTTAGATGTTCAATTTGGTGTTGATGGATGTTTTTAAGTGGTATTGATGTTGCTGACTTTGTTTCTTTGGCATCGAAATCAATGTAGTGACCTTTATATATGCCATTAAAATCCGTGGTGGATGGCGTTTTATAATAGGCTTCAACAATTTTTGCTTTGTTTCTTGCGGGATAACTAACATTAACCACTTGAACTGGTGTTGGTTTTTTATGGATTACAGCAATTTTTTTATCATAGTAATACTGATTAGTTACTTCAATATCAGATTCTAAGGTCATTCCTAAGTTGGAACGATCGATTTTTTTTTCATGTGATTTTCTAGGTGTAGGGTATGAAATAGCCATAAGATTACTCCTTTTAATAGTTTGAATTGATAGCATAATCATACCATATAAACAGCAATTTTGCTTGATTATTGGTATTAATAAGAATAAAAAAGTCGATATCTTGTGAAAATAATCATAGAAATGGTATAATAGAATAAATAAAGTTGCGATACTGTACAAATGAGGAGAGTTAACATGAGTCAAATTAAAATATACGCCCTAGGTGGTCTAGGTGAAAATGGTAAAAACATGTATTGTGTGGACGTTGATAATCAACTGTTTATTATCGATGCAGGGATTAAATACCCAACATCTGAGTTATTCGGAGTCGATGAAATCGTTCCGGATTATAAAGTGCTATTAGAACAAAAAAACAAGATAAAAGGATTCTTCATGACCCATGGTCACGAAGACCATATTGGTGCACTTCCTCATATATTAAATGAGATCAACGTACCAATTTATGCGACAAACTTCACAATGGAGTTAATCAAAGACAATTTAAAAGAAGAAGGCTTTGACTTAGATACATTAAAATTAAATGTCATCGATCAAAATTCGATTATCAAATTTAACAACGTAAAAATTACGTTTTTTACGACGACTCACTCAATCCCAGAGTCGGTTGGTATTGCGATATTAACTCAAGAGGGTTCGATCATTTATACCTCTGACTATACATTCGATCAAAGCGCTGATCCTAGGTATCAAACCGATTTTAGAAAAATCAACGAGCTATCAGAGAAAAAAGTACTCTGCCTGATGACTGAGTCTTTAGGGTCTGGCCTCGTTTTAAATGGTTCAGTGAATAAGTCTTTAGAACGAGAAATAAGTACCGCAATGTCAAATGCAGAGGGCAGAATTATTGTGTCATTATTCTCATCTGACTTGCAAAAAATACAAAAAGTGATCGATATTGCACATAAACTTAAAAAGAAAATTGCCATCATTGGTCGTCGTGCACAGCGCATTGTTGATATTGCAATTGAAATGGAGTATTTGAATATTCCAAAAGAATCATTAATTGCCTTAAGATACATCGATGATAAAAACCAAAATGATGACAAAGATATTGTCGCACTTGTGACAGGAAATCGTCATGAGCCATTTTATATGTTACAACGTATGTGTAAAAAAGTTGACCGTTTAATTCATATAAACGAAAGAGACACCGTTATTGTGGTCGCTTCACCTATCCCAGGAACTGAAAAAATGGCGGCAAGAACCTTAGATACACTTTATCGAACAGATGCGAGCATTAAAGTAATCGATAAGAAGTTATTATCGACGTCACACGCCACAGCAGATGAAATAAAAATGATGATGAACATGTTAAAACCTAAATACATTATGCCTGTCATCGGTGAATATCGTATGCAACATGCCGTTATGAAATTAGCTTGCGACATGGGCTATCAACAAAACGATGTGTTCTTAATGGACAATGGCGATGTATTAGATTTCAAAGATGGTAATCCAGTGCTCTTGAAAAATAAAATTAAATCAGGTGACATTTTGATTGATGGTTCAGCCATCGGTGATGTCAATGATATCGTAATCAGAGACAGAGAATTGCTAAGTGAAGATGGCGTTTTATTATTGATTGCTAATATCAATCCAAGATCTAAACGCATTTTAGGTGACATTGAAATTGTTACCAAAGGCTTTGTTTATGTTAAAGAGTCTGAAGAATTACTCAATGGTGTAAAAGAAGTCTTCATGAAAGCTTCTGAAAAACACCTTAAGGGTAAATACATCAACTGGAACGATTTAAAAACAAGTATTCGTGAAGATGTGAATAAGTTCTTGTACAAAGAGACAAAACGTAGCCCAATCACGATTCCTGTGATTATCGCAACCGAAGTTTAATGATGAAGAAAACCGTTTTTGGTTTATTTGCGATTAGTATTTTGATTTTTGTGTATTTTATAACGTATTTTGTTGTTTTAAGCCAAAAACAAAATGAGGTATTTCATGAGATAGTCGAAGAAAGCAAAAAGACGAATGACTATGAATTATTTTTGAAGTATCAACCAAACGCAAGTTATCATAAATTAATCGAGCTTGATTCAGTGGTTAATGAAAATTACCGAATCAAGGCTTATCAAGTGATACAAACCGATAATCAAAGTTTGTTAGTGATTTTTGTTCAAGTGCTAAATGGTGACTATGCCACATCAATCGATGATGACTTGGATCAAACAAAACTAGTCGTTAGCAAGAATAGTGATATTGTTTATGACTCAAAGACTTATGAAGGTCAAGAAGAAGTGGCATACAGCTTTGGAATTGACGTTATGGGTTTTTACTATTATCAGGTTGAAACAACCATTGAAGCGCTAACGTTTGAACTATACGATTATCATGGTGATTTAATCACAACCGATTTACTTAACGAGCCAATCGGTTCATATGATCCATCTTTATTGATCGATAATGGATTTGAAACCAACTTTACGTCAAGCGAATTGAGCGATCTATTAAGTTTAAAGGATGAAACGTGGGTTTTTGTACGAAATTTAGCGATAACTATCGCTTTAGAACTAGGTTTATACTTATGGTTAATGAAAAAGAAATAGCAAATTCTGCTGTTTCTTTTTTTGTCTATTAGGATTGACAAGTATTGATTAATATTAAAGTATATTGGTTTCCTTCATTAAAAAAACAAAAATAAAAGCCTTTACATTTTGAAACTCATCGATTATAATCAAAGTAAGGAAACCGATTTCCATTGAAGGGAGTTTTAGAAGTGATATTTAAAAACTTGAAGAACGATACGGGATTTTACATACCAATGTACAATAAATTAGGGTTTAAATCTTATGTCACACCTAGACTACTCGGTGATATTAAGCTAGATTATCACACCTATTTATTGGAACCAACAACAGAAATTGACTTGACCTCAAGCTTTTTTTCACGTCATGTCAGTTTTTATGTTGATGGCAAACCACATTTCCTCAATGGTAACTCAGAATCACAGCAAACTGATAAAATTGATGTCGAATTAGGACTACTGTATCAAAAAGTCACTAGGCACAATAAAAAATTCCAACTTGATGTAACAACCTTTGTCCCACTAGATGCATTAATGGAATCAAACGTGATTACTTATCAAAACACAACGTCTAAAACACAACGCTTAAAAGTGATTGTTGCAACGCCACTGTATGGTAGAAGTGCGGATAACCTAAGAGATCACCGTCACGTCACATCGCTTCTTAATCGAGTAGAGGTATTAGAAAATTGTGTCGTGCTTAATCCAACACTCTCGTTTGATGAACGCGGACATAAAAAAAATGAACTTAATTATGGCGTTTTTGCGTCCTCGCCTCAATTATCAGTTGAAGGCTATTACCCTTCACTTGAGGATTACGTTAAAAATGGGTCTTTGCAATTTCCAAAAGGATTAGATTGTCTAGTTCAAACGGGGGATTATGTTGAAGGAAAAGAAGCACTCGGAGGTATCTCTTTTAAAACCATTGAAGTCAAAAGTCAGGAAGTAATCACACTCTATTTCAATTTAGGCATAAATCATTCAAAAGAACAATTAATCAGTACCTTTAATAAATACAGTCAAAGTAAAACAATCGCGATTGCTTTTGAGGAAGTAAAAACCTATTTTACGAAGGAAGTAAGCAAACTTCAATTTCACATGAAAAATCTCGAATACAGTGAAAAATTAAACTATATACCGATTCAACCAATTTTAAGGCGCTTTCAAGGCAATTCATACTTGCCTCATCATGATTATGGTAAAGGCGGGCGTGGTTGGCGTGATTTGTGGCAAGATTTAATCTCGATGATCATGTATAACGACTCAGAATGTCGTAGTTTACTACTTAACAACTTCGCTGGTGTACGAATTGATGGCTCAAATGCTACCATCATCGGTGATAAAGCTGGTGAGTTCTTAGCGGACAGAAATAACATTGTACGTGTTTGGAGTGATCACGCCGCTTGGCCGCTCTTAACGACAAAAATGTATATTGATGAAATCGGGGATTTGAGTTTTTTACTTGAAACCCAAACTTATTTTGATGATCAGTTTACACATTACACGAAAAAAACAAAAACGAAACAAAGTACTAACCATCAATTAAAAATCCAGAATGATACCATCTATGGGACAGTCCTTGAACATTTAATATTGCAAAACGTTGTTGCAATCAATAACGTCGGTTCAAACGGTTTTGTCCGTTTGGAAGATGCGGATTGGAATGACGGCTTGGATATGGCGAGTAAAAAAGGTGAAACGATTGCATTCACACACTTTTATATCAATAATTTATTGGTTTTGGCAGAGCTGATTCAAAAATTAGAGACACCTAAAATAGAGTTGTTTGAATCACTAACCAAGTTGATCTTAAACAAGAATTATAGTCTTGATATGTTCTTCGATGATGTGCATGATTTTACAGACAATAAAGTATCAATCGATAAAGAAATACTTGCTAGTGAATTAACAAAGAAAGCAACCCTAGTCTTAAAACAAATTAACAAGTACGCTTTCATGCCTGAGGGTGGCCTGCAAAGTTATATTGATAACGATGGAAATTTTCTTGATTCCTCAAGCACCTTATCCCTAACTGGGCAAACGATGGCGTTATTAAATCAAACACTAAGTAAAACCCAAGCAAAAAAAGTCTCTAATGTGACAAAAAAACATCTATTTGATCGTATGATTGGTGGTTACCGATTAAATTCAAATTATCAAGACGTTAAAATGAACATGGGAAGAGCGTATGGTTTTGCTTATGGTACCAAAGAAAATGGTGCGGTATTTTCACACATGAGCTTAATGTACGCGTATGGTCTTTACCAATACAATTTCATTAAACAAGGAAGAGAAGCCTATCAAACACTCGTTAATCAAGCGTTTAAAGATAAATCTGTCGTTTGTCTTGGTATTCCAGAATACTTTAACAATGAAGGCATTGGTAAATACCTTTATTTGACCGGAAGTGCGACATGGCTATTAAAACTATTACGCACGGAAGTCTTTGGAATTGAACTGTCATTTGGCACATTACGATTAAATCCTAAATTAAGTAAAGACGATTTTATCGATTCGATTGCAGTGATTAAAACCTATGTGCATAATAAACCACTTCAAGTGACCTATCATAATCCTAAAAAACTTGAATATGGTGATTATCGAATAGCGAGTATTCAAATGAATGGAAAAGAAGTCATAAATGAATTTCAGTCCATCGAAGGCGATTTGGAGGTGTATCTTGATGACATTGTATGAACAACATCTGTTTGATGGTATCGGTTATCAAAAATTATTTCATTACAACGCCTGGCGTGTGGCCATATTAAACTACATCGATGAACTTGACTGTGATAATATTACACATTTTCAAGCCCATTTAAACACCGATGAAGCGTTTGTATTACTTGAGGGCGAAGCAATCATATTTTTCCTCAATGAAGATCAAAGTATCGAAGCCGTTTCGCTACAAAAAAACGTGGTATTAAATGTGAAAAAAGGTGTATATCATAATCATACGCTATCCAAAGATGCAAAACTACTCATTATTGAAAATGAAGACACCTGTGATGAGAATTCACCTCATTATGAATTGTCACTTGAACAAAGAGCATTTATTAGAAAACATAAGGTGGGTTAAAGATGTATAAATTAGTTTGGGAAGACTTATTTAAAAACGATGGACTACCAGACGAATCCATATGGACCTTTGAAACCGGGGGGCATGGATTTGGTAATCATGAACAACAACATTATACAAAGCGTCTTGAAAACTGTTACATAAAAGATGGTATATTGACGATAGAAGCAAAAAAAGAAACCTATCAAGGAAACGACTATACTTCAAGTAAATTAATCACTTATAATAAGAAGCCAATCTTGTATGGGAAAGTTAAGGTGATGGCAGAATTACCAACCGGCAGAGGCACGTGGCCAGCCATTTGGTTTTTAGGCAATTCATTTAAAGAAGGAACACCATGGCCAGATTGTGGCGAAATTGATTTATTAGAACACGTGGGTTCAAACTTAGGTCAAGTCCATTTTAGCCTTCATACAAAAAAACACAACCACTTGATTAAAACTCAACCGACCTTCTTTTATAAAGACGAAGGGCTTTTATCTGGTTTTCACGAATATCAGATGGTTTGGGATGAAAATCAACTATCGTTTTACGTCGATGACGTACACAAAGTCACGTTTAAAAAAGAAGAAGTAACCATTGATGACCATTGGCCATTTAGTCAACCACATTACTTAATTCTAAATTTAGCGATGGGTGGCTGGTGGGGTGGCGAAATTGATGATACTGCCTTACCACAAAAATTTCGATTTAAATACGTGAAAGTATATGAAAGATGTGAAAAATAATGAAACGAACAATATATCATATTGCAACTGAGTTGGGGTTATCCCCAGGGACGATATCGAAGGTAATCAATAAAACCGGTAATGTTTCAGAAGAAACACGAAAACGCGTTTTGGATTACATCAAAGAAGTTGGTTACGTCCCAGCAACAAGTGCAAGAATGCTAAAGAGTAAGAGAAGCTATACCATTGGGGTTGTTTTTTCGGAAGATTTAAAAATAGGATTAGAGCATTCATTCTTTGCATCAATTCTACAAAATTTTAAATCGTACGTTGAAAAAGAAGGTTATGAGCTCTCATTTATCGTTACTCAATTAGGTGAACATAAGATGAGCTATTATGAGTGGTGTATGAATAAAAAGGTTGACGGTGTCTTTATTGTCGTCGGTGAGGCGAATGACGACGGTATTATTGAACTGGCAAACAAAAATATTCCTTGCGTATCAACGGATATTGTCATACCTGGAATAACGTCTGTGATTTCGGATAATGAAGATGGTATAATCCAATCACTAGACTATCTATTTAAAGATAGAAGTCTCAGTGACGTTGCAATTATTACAGGACCATTGAAATCAAGATCGTTTTATATTCGTTACCAAACCTACATGAATTATCTAAAAACAAATAAACTACCCATCAAGAAATCCTATATTGTTGAGGCAGAGAGCTTTGGATTTACTAGTGGTGTAAACGCAGCAAACAAGTTAATTGAAGAAAACCCAGTCTTACCAAAAGCGATTCTTGTTGGTTCAGATGATATTGCACTTGGTGTGTTAAAGTCGCTTAAGGAACACCAAATTAAAGTGCCTGATGATATCGAGATTATTGGGTTTGATGACATTCCATTTGCTAAACATTTCACCCCAAGCTTAACCACCGTAAAACAGGACAAGGTGATGATAGGTGAAACAGCTGCAAAAGCATTGATTAACATGATAGAGCACAGTAATCAGAAACAAGAAAAACTGATTAAAGTGCCAGTGAGTTTGATTTTAAGAGAATCAACAAAATAATCGATTAAGATACTTGTAAACGATTACATTTTGTGATATTATAATAATGAAAAACAAAGAAACCGATTTCCTAACATTTGAAAGCGTTTTTAATGAAAATATTAACAAAGATGTTAAATGTTAAACTTGGTTTAGGAAATCGATTTACCTTAGGAGGCTATGATGGCAGTTATCAATAATCAATTCGTAATGGAATCTTACCAGTCAAAGAAGCCATTTTCTAGTTTCTTGAGTGGCGTTGCTGGTAAAAAGGGTATTCCAATTTGGTCATTTTATGTGAATCGTGGACAAGCGATTAGTTCATTTGGTGTTCGAGATAAGAACGGTCAAATCTTGGAATTTTATCCAGCAAATAAAGCGTATTTAAACACAAGTCGTATCGGGTTTAGAACCTTTATACGACTCAACAATGAAACATATGAGTTTTTTAAACATCAAACATTTAAAGAAAAAATGTCAATTTCACCAGATAAACTCGTGATTGAAGATACGATTGACGAAATCAAGATCATGGTGAGAGTGACCTACTTAACGTTACCAAATGAACCCATCGGTGCGTTAATGAGAAAAGTAGAGGTTATTAACCTTAGCGATCAGCCATTAGAGATTGAAGTCCTCGATGGTTTGACACAAATCCTACCAAGTGGGATTGATTATGGTGGGTATAAAGCGGTGTCCAATTTACTTCAAAGTTGGATGGATGTGGATTTAAAAGACAATCATGCATTTTATAAACTACGCGCAAGTACAGCAGACAGTGCGGTTATAAATGATGTAACTGACGGTCATTTCATGATTTCGTCCGTTTCAAACACCGATTTTAAACTGTATGCGGATACAAAACTCATATTCGGTTATGACACAGGCTTCGATTCACCAGTCAATTTTACCAACGGTGGTATTGATCGATTAGAAGAACAAAAACAAGTCTTTGTTAATCAAGTCGCTTGTGGCTTTGTCGGATTTAAGAAACACTTAAAAGACCAAGTTACCATTTGCAGTCTATATGGTTATACGCATGATTCAAATCATCTAACTACGTTTTCAAGTAAAGTGAATCTAAGTTATTTCAATCAAAAAGAAATCGAAAACGAACAAATCATCACCGAATTAACCAACCCAATCGATGTAACAACCTCAAGCCAAGCGTTTGATCAATACATGAAGCAAAATTTCCTCGATAACTTATTAAGAGGTGGTGTGCCTTTTGTGTTTGAAACAAAAGACGGTCCTGTGGCGTACCATCTGTTTTCAAGGAAACATGGTGATTTGGAAAGAGACTATAACTTTTATGTCATTGAACCTGAGTTTTACTCACAAGGTAATGGTAATTTTAGAGATGTTTTACAAAACAGACGAAATGATGTGCTCTTTTATCCGGAGGTAAAAGATCATAACATCAGACACTTTTACAGTTTAATTCAAGCCGATGGCTACAACCCGCTTTCGATTGAAGGGTTAAAGTTTATTTATACTAAAACACCACCAAAAGAACTTGCATCGATCATAGATAAGCCATTTACACCTGGGCAAGTCATTAATTCACTCGTTAAAGGTCTACACACCTTTGATGAGGCTGAAAAAATACTAAGAGACATACTAAAGGATTCAAGCGTTCAAATTGAAGCGAATTTTGGTGAAGGCTACTGGCAAGACCACTTTACGTATCTACAAGATTTAATCGAGGCATATTTAGCCATCTACCCAGAAACAAAAAAAGACTTATTGTTTGGTGATCGTTTTTACCGATTCTTTAATTCAAATATTTACGTAAAACCACGTAGTGAAAAGTACATTAAAAGAAGTGATGGTAATATTAGGCAGTATCATGGGATAAAACACCTTTCTGATCATGGCAAGTGGTTAAAAGTAGCTAATGAAGAGATTAAAGTAGAACTATATTCAAAAATGATTACCTTAGTCCTAACAAAGTATGGCTTATTAGATCCTTATGGCATAGGAATTTCATATGAAGCAGACAAACCTGGTTGGAACGATGCGATGAATGGTTTACCAGCATTATTCTCATCCGGTGTATCAGAAATGATCGAATTAAGACGAATTGTCAAATTCTTAAAGAGTGTTCAAAAAGACTATCGAGGACAATCCGTCCACGTTTTATCTGAACTGATGGATCTTTCAAAAGCTTACGTTTGTATTAGTGATAAATCATTACACAAACAGTGGGAACTAAGACAAGAGGCGGTTGAATTATATCGTCTTAATGTACTGACACCTAAGGGCATAAAGAAAGTAGAAATCGATCAATTCGATGAGGTATTAAATAAAATTGATCATGACTTAGATCAAGCACTTATGAAAGCCAAATCAATTAGTCCAATGTTACCGACCTATTTAACCTATGAGGCCGTAGAGTCAACCATCATTAAAGAAGTAGATGGACAAACATTTGTAAAAGTAGAAGCGTTTGAACTACACCCAATTACAGAATTTCTTGAGGCACCAGCTCGATATCTTAAACAATCGAAAGATGTCAAAACGTCCAAAGGTATCTATGAAATGGTGAAGCACAGTGAACTTTACGACAAAAAGATGAAATTTTATCAAACCTCTAGACCACTGGATCTTTACTCAAATGAAATTGGGCGTATCCGTGCGTTTACCAAAGGTTGGTTAGAACGCGAGTCGAATTTCTTACATATGACCTACAAATATCTACTCGGTTTAATCAAATCAGGTCTATACGAAGAGTTTTATCAAGAAATAAAGACTAATTTGGTTTGTTTTATGGATGAAAACGTTTATGGAAGATCAATTCTAGAAAACTCTTCATTCATTGTCACAGGGACTAACCCAGACGAACACCGACATGGGCAAGGGTTTGTTTCTAGATTGTCAGGCTCAACCGCAGAAATGTTATCGATTTATCAACAGATGTTTTATGGCAATGAATTATTTAAATTTGAGAACGGTGAACTGGTCTTATACTTGAAGCCCAATTTACATCACTCATTCTTTAAAGATAAACAGGTAAAAACGACGTTCATGGACTCAAAAATTACCTACATCAATCCAGATTTAGTCGACACCTATGATAAAGAAGCGGTGATCGAAAAAATAGAAGTGATCGATCAAGGTCAAACATTTGTTTTTAAAGATTCAATACGAGGGCAACAGGCATTAAACGTTCGTAACAAGAACGGTTTAGTCATAAAAGTATTTATAAAAAGGGAGGAAAAGAAATGAAAAAAGCTTTATTATTAGTTGGGCTATTATTTAGTGGATTGTTTCTAGCAAGTTGCGGAACAACACTAGGTAATATTGAATTTAGAGGCGCCGACGACGTTGCAAACATTAAATTCGGATCTGAATTCAATGTCTTAGCAGGCGTCGAAGCCATTGGAGACGACGGCATTGATTATTCTGACAAAATCACTTACATTACAAGTGCAACGGTCAGTAGCAGTCATTTATTAGATACACAAGACCCAGGTCAAGTGGTTATCAAATATAACGTCGAAGTAAACGGTGAAACTTGGAGTCGTTTTAGATACCTTACCGTATTAGACCCTGAAGCAGTTGAAGGACAAATGCTTGTGAACAAAGATTTCTCAGCAGGCGTTGGTGGCTGGAATAGTGACTCAGTTGTCTACATTAATGATGGGGCAGCAATGACACTAAGTGCCGTTGATGGTATTTTACAAGCCGATGTGGTCGCTGGGGCAAACTCATACACACCAAGATTTGGCCAAATGAATGTTCCATTTGAACAAGATAAAACGTATGAAGTCTCATTTAGAGCGAAATCATCTGCTGAAAAAGTGATCAACGTTAACGTTGGTGAACTACTAACCGCAGCACCTTACTTTATCGACTTCAAAGAAAAACAAACTGAAAACTTTACACTCACAACCGAATGGCAAGAGTTCTCATTTAAGTTTACACACAAATTAGATAATAAACGTGGTGGTATCTTATTCGAACTTGGTACGGTTGGAACAAACAAAGTTGACGCTTTAGTCGAATTTGACTGGGTTGATGTTGAGGAGTCAATTGCTGATCCAGATACTAAAGCACCTGAATTCACTGGACTTGCAGTTTCAAAATCTATCTTAGTTGGGGCTACCTTTAATCCACTTGCTGGTGTGAGCGCTTATGACCTAGTTGATGGCGATTTAACCTCAGAAATTGCAGTTGAAGTTAAAGACTCAGAAGGTGTTGTTGTAACTGAGATTGATACAACAGAAGAAACAACATATACACTAACTTACACTGTAAGTGATGCTGCGTTAAACGAAGCTAGCTTTGTGATGACACTAGAAATCGTTGGTATGCAATTTAGCACAACTAACTTAATTAAGAATGGTGATTTCAGTCAACCACTAGATGAAGTAACACCTGAATGGTCGATGTGGTTACAAAACTGGGATGACGTTGCAGTTGCAACAGGTACAGTCAATGAAGTAGATGAAACATTTGAAATCGTTATTTCAAACCCTGGTAGTGGCGGCGAAGCTTGGACAGTACAATTCATTCAAAGAGTATCGTTAATCGAAGGTAAAACTTACCGTGTTCGCTTTGACGTGAAATCATCAGTTGCAAGAGACATTGATTTTGTGATAACAGAAGATGTTACTTATTTCGAACACATTAAGGCTGTAGCTATTGATGTAACAGATGAATTTACAACATTTGAGTACATCTTTACAGCACTTAAATCAACTGCAGACACTAAATTTGAATTTGATTTAGGAACAACAGCAAACTATCAAGCGTCAACCTTAACGTTTGATAACATTAGCTTACACGAAGCAGTATTGGATGAAAACATCGTCAATGGTGACTTTGGTTACATTGGATGGCAAGCATTCCACAACGATTGGGAAGGTTCAGTTGCTAATATGGCAATTGTTGATGGTGAATTTGTTTATACGTTAAATAAATATAACGACACAGGCAATTCATATTCACTACAATTAATCTATCTTGAAAAATTCATTTTAACACCAAATACAGCATACACATTCAAGATCGATTTATACGCAACACAAGAATTAACCTTATCGCCTTTCTTCACACAAGGTGAAGGTGGCGGATGGAACAATATTTCTACAATTACTGCACTTGAGGTAACAGCAACAAAACAAACGTTTGTTATTCCTGTCGTATCAGGCGCAAATGGTGAGTTACCATACGAATTTAAATTTGAGTTTGGTAATGCAATTGAAAGTTTTGAAGCAAGTGAAACAGTAAATCCAATCAAAGTGATGTTTGATAATGTCTCATTTATTGAAGATGAAACAACTGTAGAACTTATGAAAAATGGTAATGCACAAACCGTTGAAGATTTCTTCTATGATAACTCAGGTGCCGGTGAAGGCACAATGGTTTTAGAAAATGGTCAAGCAGTGATTGACGTCACAGCACTTGGCGGTGAAGCATACACCCCACATTTCTATCAAATTATCGATCAATTAACGCCAGGCAGCTATCGCTTGAAGTTAGTTATCTCATCAAGTGTTACACGTGATTTCCGTGTGAACTTAGTGTTACCTGAGGCTGGCTGGGTATCGTTATTGCCAGAGACAAAATACGACTTTAACGTTGAAAAAGACGTAGAAAAAGTGGTATATGTTGACTTTACTGTCGCTAATTTAGTAACTAACGTTAAACTAGAATTAGATTTCGGTACTTTAGGTGGCGAATTGGTTTCAGAAGTTGGCCAATTTGTCATTTCTGAAGTGATGGTTTATCAAAACCTAAATTCATAAGAGGAGGCTCACATGAAAAAAATACTTACTCTATTGGTTGCCTTTCTATTTGTCTTTACCTTAGCTGCTTGTGAAGACAAAGGATCAACTGAAAAGAAAATCGAACTTAGATACGCTGACTGGGCAAACCAAGACATCAACAAACGAATGATTGATAAGTTTATGGAAAAATACCCACACATTCGCGTAACCATTTCAACCGACATCGCTGGTTCTGGTGATGCCTTTACTGGTAACTTAGAGATTGCAGCACAAAATGGTCTACTACCTGACGTTTTTGCAACCGATAACGTGCCAACAATTGTTAATAAAGGTCTAACTGCAGACTTAAAAACCTATTGGGATAATGACGATGACGCAAAACTCGTCTATCCAAACATTGCTGAAACGGCTGTCTACAATGGACACCGTTACGCAATTCCTTCGTTCCAATTCTTAAAAGGTATCTTTATCAACTTAGATATTTTTGCTGAAAAGAATTTAACAACGGTTGAAGGAAAATACCGTATTGATAATGATGGTTACCCAGTAAAAGACTGGACCCATCAAGAATTTGTTGAAGTTGCAAAAGCAATTACAAACTATGACATCGTCAACACTGAAAACTTAGTCGTTGGGTTTGATACTTGGTATGGCGCACCTGATTTCCAACAAGTATGGCCAATGATGAATGATGCAGAGACAGGTTATGATACATGGAATGGAACTTCTTTCAACTATGAATCAGAAGCTTGGATTGAAGCAATGAAGGCTAAAGTAGAAATTGACAACTATGAAACAAACCTTGGTGTCACATCTAGATACCCAGCAGCAGACTGGGAAGCAACACCAGCACTACAAAGCTACATCATCTACACTGGTTATGGTGCGATGGATATTGAAGGTTCATGGCAATTTAACTACATTCAATTAGCTAAAGAAGAAGGTATTAATTTAGGTTTCTGGCCATATCCAAGTGGTTCAGAAGGCTTGTTCCCACCGACCATTCTTGACTATGCAGCCGTTTCAAGCCAAACCGAACATCCGGAAGAAGCTTATTTGTTAGCTAAATGGATGACTTATGGTAGAGATGGTTGGAACGCACGTATTGAATTATACGAAGAAGATCGTCAAACCGCCATTTCAGAAGGCAAAACGCCTGCTTATTTAGATCGCTTCCCAATTGCTGATTACCCTGGCGTATGGGACAAAGTGTATACATTAGTTGATGGTATTGAAGGTATTGAATACACACTTGATCGTATCGAACACTCAAAACCTGACCTTGATAAATGGTTAGCTGGGTATAAAGATTTCTGGGCATGGGTGAATGACGCTGAAAATGAATATGGTTGGGCAGCACTTCAAGTCGCTGGACCTGACGCAGTACCAACATTCGCTGCACAATGGAATGCAAAAGTAAATGAATTAGTTAGTACCCAAATTGCAAATTTAGGTAAAGACGAATAATTAATAAGGTCATCAAGAGGGGATAAAAACCCCTCTTGATACCATATCAAATGGAGGCAATTATGATTAAAAAAGTCAAAAAAACAAAGTTTTATATCGCCGTACAAAGACAGTTGAAGAAAGTGAAAAACTTTTTTGTTTTATTCGGTTTAAAAAAGACTATATTATCAATAATCGTTATTAGCTTGTCTTTAGTGGTGGTGTTTTCATTTTTTAAGACAAGTGAAAATAATGATTTTTTTGACGCACGAAAGCTTGCCAACACGTATGAATCAAGCGCGATAAATCAAGAAGAAGACAACTACACGGCTAAACTACTTGACTATCGACAATACGGCCATCAAAAGACGAACATTGTTCGTAGTTTTGACCCATTTGATATGGTTAGTAATCAAAAAATAGATCACTCGAACGAAGAATATCAAAATCAAATCGATACGTATTATCAGTCAAATCCAGACATTAGTTCGAAAGAGCTTATTTTATTCAATAAGAAAGGTGATCGACTAGAGCTTGATTTGGAAATCACTACGGCAGGGATTTATTATCTTAGCATTGATTACATCGATGTTTCTGAAGCGGTCCAATCGAATCAAATTGCGTTAAAGATTAACGATGATTTTCCATTCTATGAATCAAGAACGTTAATTTTAGATTCCTCATGGGTTTTTGATTCAACCGAATTTAAACTCGATCGCTACCAAAATGAGATTCAACCGAGTTCAAGCAAAGTATTCGAATGGAATCAAGCAACCCTAAAAGATCTAAAAGGGATGCACGATGGCTTGTTTGGGTTCTACCTTGAAGCAGGCGATAAACTCAGTTTAGAACATGTCTCAGGAAGTTATTTAATCGGTAAAATTCACTTTGTTCAAGATGAAGTGATTGTTGACTATGATACCTATTTAGCAACACACAAAGACGCAGTACTACAAGAAGAAAGAATTGAGATATCAGCCAAGGACATTAAAGAGCGTTCGGATGCATCCATCCGATTAAGAGCCGAACGAGACCCATCAAGTATGCATTATCATACGCAATTTTTAAAAATGAATACGATTTTTGGTGACTCTTGGCAAAACGGGGGACAATCGATTACCTATCAAGTTGACGTTGCGAAAAGCGGTTTTTATCACGTTGGCTTTAAGTATCGTCAGTACATGATCAAAGACATGCCTGTTTTTAGAAAAATATACGTCAATGGTGAAGTACCATTTGACTTACTTTCAAGCTATGCATTTCCATACACAACGTCTTTTATGAATCGAACATTAACCGATGAAGAAGAAAAACCCCTGTTAATCTATTTGAATGAAGGTACTAACGAATTGACATTAGAAGCGGTGTTGTACCCATACCGAACGACAATTGAAACCATCAAGTACGTCATGAGTCAAATTCAAGATTTGTCACTTCGTGTGAAGAAATACACCTCTGGTGGGACGGATCGTTACAGAGACTGGGACATTGAAACATATTTTCCAACCGCTAAAGAAGATGTGCTTTCTTGGGCAACCATTCTTGATGAAGCGTATAAAGATTTAAAAACACTCTCAAATACGGACGAACCTTCAGAAATTTCGAATTTAAAGGTGGCCGCTAAACGGTTGAGAGATATTGCTAAAAACATCAACAAATTACCATCTCGCATGGTCCAATTTTCGGATGGAGACTCCTCAGTTAATCAATTTTTAGGCGATTTGATGCAACGTTTGATGCGTTCAAATTTAGAAATTGAACGAAGTGTTTTTTATGGAAAAACCGAAATGAAAAAACCTTATGCGAATATATTTGTAAGCACGTTTGAGGGATTTAAGCGCCTAGTGCTCTCGTTTGTTAATAATCCATATTCAACGTCAAGAAGAAGCAGTGATGAGTTGATCGTTTGGGTCAATCATCCAAGACAATACATCGAAATCATGCAAATGATGATCGATTCACAATACGATGGCGATATGAAAGTAACACTCTCACAAATGCCCGATCAAAATAAATTGATTTTGGCAAACGTCAGTGGGGATGCACCTGATCTTGCCATCGGTGTGGATCACTGGATACCTTATGAGTTTGCGATTAGAGACGCTTCATTGGATTTAAGGCAATTTAAAGGTTATGAAGCGATGGTAAGTGAATTTTCTAAGGGTGCAATGATTCCATATGTGTTTGAAGATGGCGTCTATGGGGTACCAGAAACACAAAACTTTTGGGTAACGTATTATCGTACGGATATTTTAAGTTCAATTGGTATTACGGACGTTCCACAAACCTGGGATGAAATTATTGAGATATTACCCCTACTTCAGAGTTATGGTATGAATTACTTTGTGCCTTTAGCGCAATATGAAGGGCTTAAACCATTTGTTGCTACACTGCCATTTATCTATCAATTTGGTGGGGACTTATACCAACCTGATGGCATGAGTACAGCAATCAATAGTGATCAAACACTTCAAGGGATTAAATTGATGAGTGAATTATTCACACTTTACAATTTACCTCAAAGAGTAGCGAACTTTTATAATCATTTTAGATATGGGTTGTTACCGATTGGTGTGAGTGATTTATCGACTTATATTTTATTATCAACTGCGGCATCTGAATTAGACGGTCTATGGCAAATGGATTTACATCCGGGTGTCTATAATGAAGAAAAAGATGAGATCGTCAGATACTCAGCCGTTGGTGCACAAGGCTCAATGATACTAAGTTCGACCAAGCATAAAGATGAATCGTTTGATTTCCTAAAGTGGTGGATGTCTACTGATGTCCAATCCGACTTTGGCTTCTTACTACAAACAACCTATGGTAAACAGTATTTTTGGAATTCTGCGAACATCGAGGCATTTAAGACCTCTTCAATGCCAGAAGAGTTTAAAGATGTTGTCTTAGAACAGTGGAATTATGGCATTGAAGCCTCAAGAATTCCAGGGGCGTACATGGTTGAACGTGAAATATCAAATGCGTGGAGTAGCATCGTCTATAATAACGTTAATCCTAGATTAGCGCTTGATGATGCCATGCGTATATCGAATCGAGAAATCTTGTATAAGATGAGCGAATTTGGCTACGTTGAGAATAACGTAGTAATCAAAGATTATACCGTGCCAAGTATATATAATATTGACCGGTGGTTAACGGAGGTAGACCATGATTAAACGAATGAATCACCCAGCGTGGTTTATCTTACCCTATTGGATACTTTTTGCCGTGTTCATTATTGTGCCAGTTGTCATTGCAATTGGGTTATCATTTACGTACTTTAACTCGATTCAAACACCAAACTACATTGGTGTTACTAACTACATTGAATTGATCACAGTCGATACGGTATTTATGCAAAATGTATTACCAAATACAATAAAGTTTGCTTTAATCGTTGGACCAATTGGTTATTTACTGTCATTTTTATTGGCATGGATGTTAGCACAAATACCCGGTAAATCAAGAACTGTATTAGCCATCATTCTTTATTCACCATCGCTCACCATGGGGGTAGCAATGAGTTCAATGTGGCGAATCATATTCTCTGGTGACTCTGGCGGCTATCTTAACAGTATGCTGATTAATTGGGGGATCATACTAGAACCAATCCAGTTTCTACAATCACCTGCGTATTTAATGAACATCATGATTGTCGTTTCACTTTGGAGTTCCATGGGCGTTGGCTTTCTTGCGATGCTTGCTGGGGTTTTAAACATCGATCAAACGTTATATGAAGCAGCTTATATGGATGGCATTAAAAACCGAACACAAGAAATATTTTTCATCACAATTCCACAAATGAAGCCTCAAATGCTCTTTGGTGCCGTGATGGCGGTGGTTGGTACATTTCAAGCTGGGGCCATTGGTGTTCAATTATCAGGGTCTAACCCAACCCCGCAATACGCTGGACAACTGATTGTTAACCACATCGAAGATTTTGGATTCATTCGTTACTTGATGGGGTATGCGTCTGCGATTAGTGTCGTACTATTGATGATGGTATACTTATTGTCGAAGGTGACACAAAAGATTTTAGGAGAGAGGGATTAACTATGGCAAGTTTTCAAGGCACAAAAATAAATCCAACGTCTTTTCATAAGAGTCAACTACCGTTTTATCTATTCTTAATACCTTTAGCAATTTTAATGCTATTACCGATATTGTTTATTTTCAATCATGCGTTCAAACCTCAATCGGAGTTGTTTACCTTTCCACCTAGGTTTTTTGTAATTAATCCAACGTTTGATAACTTTATGGAATTATCCAGAGTAACAAGCGCAACCGGTATTCCTTTTTCTAGGTATTTAATCAACAGTATTTTTGTTACAACCATTGGCGTATTTGTTGCGATAACCATCACATCTTTATCTGCCTATGGTCTATCAAAGTTACACTTTAAAGGGAAGAAGATGTTATTCGAAATTAATACGATCGCCTTAATGTTTGTACCGATTGCTGTTGGTATCCCAAGGTATTTGATCATTGCTAAAATGGGAATCATTGATACCTATTTTGCACACATATTACCCCTTGTTGTGATGCCTGTTGCGATGTTTTTGATTAAGCAGTTTATTGATCAAACACCAAATGAATTGATTGAGTCTGCAAAAATCGATGGTGCGTCTGAAATGCAAGTGTTCTTGCACATCATTCGACCAATTATTTCGCCAGCCATTGCAACCGTAGGTATTCTGGCATTCCAAGCAATTTGGAATGACGTAGCAACCTCAACAACGTTCATCAATGACGAATCTAAACGAACGCTGGCATTTTACATGATGAGTTTAACCTCAGCACAAGGCAACACCGTCGCAGGGCAAGGCATGGCGGCTGCCGCAGGGTTATTGATGTTTGTTCCAAACTTAGTACTATTTATATTCCTTCAAAGTAAAGTCATGAATACCATGGCACATTCGGGGATTAAATAATGAAAAAACTATTAATTGCGATTATATCGCTTAGTTTATTGATGTTTGTCCCATCAATGATTACCGCTAATAACGGTTTGACCTACACAACCTTTACCTATTCAACCACACAAGGTCGTGTGGTTCCAACCCAAGATGCTTACTTACCACTGAATATCAATCGTAGTATCGAGGGTTTAACTTTAAATGAACCTGAAGATATTACCATTGATAAAGAAGATAACATTTACATTGCTGACACCAAAAACAAACGTGTCATAAAATACAGTTTGAAAACAGAAGAGATACGCGTGATTGGTGATGGTTTTCTACTTGATCCTAAAGGCGTACACGTTGGACTAGATGGTCATTTATATGTCGCTGATTTGGGTCATAAAAAAGCATTTAAGTTTGTTTATGACAGCCTATTAGACGATTACGTGGTTGAAGTTACTTATGAAAAACCACAAGGTTCGGTATATTTTAGTGAACTGGATAAATTTGAACCAACGAAAGTTGTTACAGACAAAGGAAATAATGTCTACTTAGTTTTAGCTGGCGCGATTAACGGGTTAGCTGAATTTAAAAACAATGGTGAATTCTTTGGATTCTTTGGTGGAAACCGAATTCCAAACACGTGGGATAACATCGTTAAATCACTGTTATTTGATGAAGAACAACGACGAACGTGGTTTAAGATGATTCCAAAGCCGGTATACAATACCGCAGTTGATCAAAATGGCTTAATTTTGACAACGACAAAAGACGTACCAGGGTATTTAAAACTTAATATCGCTAATTTCGTTTACTCAAAATCGAACTGGGGATTTAACCGGTTAGAAGACTTATTTGTCGGTCCAAGTGATACAATTTTTGCGGTCAATAATGACGGTTATATTACAGAATATACGGCAGAAGGACAAGTGTTGTTTATCTTCTCTGGGAAAGACTACCTCAGTCAAAAGGGCTTATTTCAATCGCCATCGTCAATCGCGGTTGATAGTAAGAATAACATTTATGTCTTAGATAAAGGCGCTTCAAGCCTACAAGTATTTATTCCGACTCAATTTGCTGATTTAGTTCATGAAGCCATTACACTTTACCAACAAGGTAGGTATCAAGAGTCCAAAGGACCGTGGCAAGAAGTCTTAAAGATGAACGCACTCTTTGATTTAGCAAATAAAGGCATAGGAGACGCGTTTTTTGCAGAAGGCAATTACGAAACAGCGATGCAATACTACGAGATTAGTCGTCACAGTGAAGGTTATTCGAATGCGTACTGGGAAGTTAGAAACGAAGCACTCTTAGATAGCGCAAGTTGGATTATTTATGTGATCATCGGTTTAATCGTATTAGCTATTGTCAACCGTTTTATTCCAGTTTATCGAGTCGTGTTTAAACCAATTAAAGATGGGCATAAATATTTAAAACGCTTTAAACTATATAATGAGTTGATGTTTGGTTTTTACCTGCTTAGACACCCACAAGACGGGTATTATGGCATCAAACGAGAGAATAAAACAAGTAATTTCTCCGCATTCATTTACTTGATGCTCTTTTTCCTAAGTTATATATTTTATGGGTATAATACGAACTTCCAATTCAACAATAAGATACCGTCTGAGATTGATTTTCTTCAAGAAATCATTACTGTCTTTGTTCCGTTTTTCTTGTTTGTAATTGGTAATTATTTAGTTTGTAGTATCAGAGATGGCGAAGGAAAATTAAGAGATGTCTTTCAATCATCAGCCTACACACTATTACCTTTTATCATCGCATTACCTATTTTAAGTATTATGTCACATGGACTTACGGGCAATGAAGCATTCATTTATAGTTCACTATTCAATCTTGCAGTAATTGTGTTTGCAATCTACATGATTGTAATGGTTAAAGAGATTCATTTTTACGAAATGAAACAAACCCTAGGTAATATTTTTATTTCAATATTCACAGGGTTAATGATTTTACTTATGGTTGGTATCGTTTATATTTTATTAAACGAAATCGTCATGTTGTTCGTCGATATCTTTAAGGAGGTGACAAGTCGTGGTTAAACTAATTAAGTACTTGATTGTTGTGGTAATTACCGTTACATTTTCTTTTGTGATTGTCAATGCAAGTCAATCAAAAAATACAGAAGGACTTGTCATCGATTTAAATCAAAACTTTCCATACATCGATAAAATGTTATTAGAAAGTTCGAGATTCACTCAAAAAGATGACTTTGATCCAACACTTGTTAATGATTATCATCAATATTACCAAGTTGACTACTCAGAAGAAGAGAAAGAAGACATGGGTTATGAGTTAGTCCTTGATAACGATAAATTGTCTGTTTACTTAGAGATAAATAGTTTCTCTGTTTTAATTCACAATAAAGAAACGAACTACTATTACAGTTCAAGAAGTGAATTTCAATCATCTAACGGACGTTCAGAAGGTAATACCCGAATTCGAGCCAGACACGCCTCAGGTATATGGGTCGAATATGTAGCAAGTCAAAACCCACAACGAAATCTAGCGATACCTTATGCACTATTAGAGCTTGCGGACGCCGAGTTTGCTACAAACGGTATCATAAATGAAACGAATTTAAGAACATCGGTTTATGAATTAGTCCCTGAAACGTATCGTAAGAATAAAGTGGAGTTGAAAAAACGAAATCAAACGGATAATCAATTAGTGATAGATGTGAATCTTAAAACCATTGGATTAAGGTTTGATGTATCCTTAGAAATAACTGATGAGGGAATGTTTAATGTCTTTTTAGATCAAGAAAGCATTGTTGAAAGTAACGATGCTTATAAAACAACCGCGATCTATTTATTTCCAAACATGGGGGCAGTTAGAGATACTAAAGCACCTGGCTATATGGTCATTCCTGATGGTGTTGGCGCACTTGTTAGATTTAATGAACGACATGAAGCAACGCTACAATCAAGATTTTATAATTCGGATTTCGGTGTTTCCTCAACGACTTTTTCAAATTTATCTGTACCGCTTTATGGCATCATTCATGAGGTAGGTCAAAATGGCATTTACACGTTTTTATCTGAGGGTGCAGAACAAGCCATATTTTATGCCAACTTGACGGATAACAACAATTACAATCGTGCTTATACGAAATACGTTTTAAGAGACATTTACTGGCAAGTAATTGATAGACAAAATAACGGTCAAGATGCTGTTTTAAGTCAACGAAGTGATTCTAATTTTAAAATACATTTTGGATTTTTAGGCAGTGATGCAAACTATGTTGGTATTGCAAGTAGATATCAATCCTATCTAGTTGATGAAGGAATTTTAACAAAAAAAGCGCCTGAGTCAGATATCGATTTGCATTTGTCTTTTGTGATGAGTGATTTAGAACCATCGTTTTTATGGAGTAAACGTATTTCAATGACAAAAACAAACGATGTGTTAAGAATCTATGAAGAATTAAAAGAACAAGGTATTACCAATCAATCCATCAAGTTATTGGGTTGGAGTAAAGATGGAAATACCAATCGTTTGGACCGGATGAACTTTAACGAACGTGATAAGAATTACGATAAATTAAGTGAGCATATTAATGCAGATGGTAATCAAATATTACTAAATAATGATTATGTTTATGCTGCAGAAAGTTCAAAACGCGTGAGTTTGATTAGCGATGTGACAAGAAATATTGCAAAAACACGAGTCACATTCGAAATCAATAGCTTATCGACACGAAGAACGTTGTACTTTCTTGATCCAGCCAAAACAAGAGACAAACTACTCAGTGATTTATCTTTCTATGAGGATCATCACTATGGGTTGTCTGCTGATTCGATTGGACAAAGCTTAAACTCATTCTATCGAAAAAGTTATCACGAACGAATGGACACAAAAGCGTATTATCAAGAAGCACTTGAGGCTTATGAATTTGTTTCCTTAGTCAACCCAAACGATTATTTGTGGCAATATACGGATCAATATTTAGACATGCCTGTGTTAAATGCACAGTATCGTTATTATACGGATTTAATCCCTTTAATTCCGATTATATTGTCAGGGCATGTCGCAATGTATACCTCTTATTTAAACTTTAATGCCATTGGGGAAGACCGGTTACTGATGATGGTCGATTACAATCTTTACCCAAACTATGTGTTAACGAGCGAAGATACATTTAAAATGCGATATACAGCCTCTAATGAACTTTACACAACCCATTATGATTCCTACAAAGCTGAAATCGTTCGTACGTACGGTTTTGTTAATGAGGCGTTAAAACACGTTAGCGGAAATAAAATTGTTTCTCGTGAAATGATAGAAACAGGTGTTTCATTAGTTACTTATGAAAATGGGGTATCGATTTTAATTAACTACACCTCAAACGATGTTGATTATCAATCAATCACCGTCGAAAAGAAGAGTTATGAGGTGATCTTATGACAAAAGTAATGACGAAAGTAAAAGGCGCAATCTTAGCACCTTTTAAAAAAAGCGTTGAAGTGGTCGCTCGATTTTCAGGCAAACACATCAGTCCAATCTTAGAAAAATTGGCGTACCTACTGACTCATAATTTTATCTACCGAAATAAAGAATCAAACGTTGTGCTTTTTAGTATAATCAAAATCAAGGTAACAAGAAGAAGACGCGAACATTTTTATGGTTATATGTTTATCTCGCTGTGGATTATCGGGTTTTTGATCTTCACTTTGTATCCAATGTTTAATTCACTATACCTTAGCTTTACTGAAAGTTATCCTCATTTAACCAGAGGGATGTCAACCACATTTGTTGGGGTAAGAAACTACATCAACATCATAAGGAGCCAGGATTTAATTCCTGAATTTCAAAAATACTTAGGGAAAATGGTGTTGTCCATTCCATTGATCATTGTTTTTTCAATTATGATTTCGATGTTAATCAATCAACCAATGAAACTAAAAGGCATTTGGCGTACGATTTTCTTTATGCCAGTCATCATTTCATCGGGTCCAGTCATTTTGGAGCTGACCCAACAAGACGCAGTAAGCTTACCATCAATTAGTGAAAGTGGTGCCATTGGTTTTATCGTCAACAATCTGGGATCTTGGATAGCTAATCCACTAGAGGCATTATTTAATTCACTCTTACTTATCTTGTGGTATGCCGGGGTTCCGATCTTGATATTTCTTGCTGGCCTTCAAAAAATTGATACCTCTATCTATGAGGCTGCATCCATTGATGGGGCATCGCCTTGGGATAATTTTTGGAAAATTACCTTGCCATCAATCAAACCGTTAATTAGTGTGGCGATCATTTACGTGGTGGTATCGATGAGTCTTTATGTCGAACCAGGTGGTGTATTAGATCAAGCAAAAATGCACATGCTAAATGGTGGGTCTGATTCAGCGCTTTACTTTGGGTATGGTTATGCCGCAGCAATCTCATGGGTTTATTTCATATTGATGCTTGCATTAATGGGTATATTTATCGGTGTTACATCAATTAGACGTAAGAAGGTGAAACGATGGAACTAAATAAATCACTATTTTCAATACAAAAAAAGCAAAAAGCGAAAAAAGTACTTTTTGGGATGCACACAACCGATGGGTTGATATATCGTTTTGTCTTGATTACGTTATTGATCAGTTTTTCTTATATTTATCTCTATCCAGTCTTATTTATGCTGGTTAATAGTTTAAAATCGGTTGATGACTTATTGAACCCAGGGGTAAGATGGGTACCAACCACTTTAGAATTTAACAATTATCAAACGGCATTTAAAGTACTTGATATGCCTTCGATTGTTTTTAGTTCAACGTGGTATGTTTTAAAAGTAAGTTTGATTACGACCATTTCCTCAGCTCTGATTGGTTATGGGTTTGCGATGTATGAATTTCCGTTTAAAAAATTATTCTTGTTTTTGATGCTTGCGACGTTTATTTTGCCGCCACAAGTATTGATGGTGTCAAACATGACGGTCTTTCGTTTGTTAGGTATTATTTCGTCTTCAAAAACCATGACATTGCCAGCGTTATTTGGACAAGGATTAAACCAATCGATCTTTATTTTGATATATTATCAATTTTTTAAGACGATTCCTCAAGTATTAATGGAATCCGCTGAAATTGATGGTGCAAGTCAATTAAAGATATTCTTTAAAATTGCGTTGCCATCTGCGATACCATCCATTGTAATTGTTTTTCTATTTAGCTTTGTTTGGTATTGGAATGAAACGTTTATGACCGCACTTTACGTTGGAGGACAAGTAACATTGCCTCTAAAATTACAAGCATTCGTTGATAGTTATAGCACCTTGTTTCAAGAAGGTACGATAGGCGCTAGACTCAACGAAGCAATAAAATTAGCTGGTACGATGCTCACCGTATTACCACTCTTAGTGCTCTATTTTTTCGCACAAAAGAACTTCACAGAGAGTATTGATCGTACGGGTATTACAGGAGAGTAAAACAATGAAAAAAATATCAATTATGATGATTTTCACACTCGCGATATTATTATCTGCTTGCAGTGAAAAAATATCACTCGAAAAATTAAAACCAATCGATGATTGTAACGAACAAAGACTCGATGGTGGCTGGGTATGCACTTGGGCAGATGAATTTGAAGGTGATACACTCGATTTAGAAAAGTGGAATTATGAAATTGATGGTGGTGGCGGTGGAAACAACGAACTTCAATATTACACCAATAAGAATACTTCAGTTGCTAATTCAATATTAACCATTACGGCAAAAAAAGAAGAATACATGGGACGTTCTTATACCTCATCACGTATTACAACAAAATATAAAGGCGATTTTACTTATGGTCGTTTTATTATCCGTGCTAAAAATCCAGTTGGACGCGGTACTTGGCCGGCAGTTTGGATGATGCCAACCATGAACTCTTATGGTATTTGGCCGAAAAGTGGTGAAATTGACATTATGGAATACGTAGGTTATGATCCAACACGTGTTCATGGGACAATTCACACCGAACGATTTAATCATGGCCTTGGCACACAACTAGGCGGTTCTGTGACACTACCAACGGCAAATCAAGAATTTCACGATTATGAGATTATTTGGAAACCAGGAACAATCACGTGGTTTGTCGATGGGGATCAATATTACGAAGTCAATTACACACCACAATTCACAAGTGATTCAAAATATAATGAAGCATTTCCGTTTGATAAACCTTTCTTTTTGATCCTAAACTTAGCGATTGGTGGAAACTGGGGTGGCGTTCAAGGCGTCGATGATTCAATCTTCCCTGCGGCTTTTGAAATCGACTTTGTGAGGGTTTATCAGTTAGACTACGCATCAGTTGATAAAAAAGTACCTGAAAAGGTAGCAAATATTAACAAGGCAGAAGTGGCTAACACCATTCACTGGCAGCGTGCATTTGATGATTATGATATCGAAAAATACGCGATTTATGTTGATGGAAAGTTTAATGGCTACTCCAATCTTAATCAATATACACTGGTTGGATTAGAACCAAATAAATCTTATAACATCACAGTCGAAGCCATAGATTTTGTCGGTAGAACCTCTAAAATAAGTGAGCCATTTGTTTATAAAACCTAAATCAAGCTAGACAAAATTTAATCGATAATTAATAAAAAACCACTTAGACAATTCGAGTGGTTTTTATTCGTTTAAATCACTAAATATACTGTATATAAATTAATTAAAAATAATTTATTAAAATAAAAGACTAAGAATTAGAGAACGCGTGTGGTTCTGTATTCTTAGTCTTTTGATTTATAGTTTTTTAAGTAATTCTAACCGATCTTTTAGGGCTTTTTCATAAACCGAATCTTCTTTGGGATTAAAATAAGTTCTATCTTTGATTTTATCTGGTAAATATTGTTGTTTCACAACGGCGTTTGGATAGTCATGGGGGTATTTATAAAGACTCGGATTCTTAGCTATTTCACGATTGATAATGTGTTTGGGTATGTCACCTGTTTTGCCTGATTGATACTCAGCAATCGCCTCGTCTAGTGCGACATGAGCGGTATTCGATTTCGGTGATAACGCGGTTTCAATTACAGCCACAGAAAGCGGGATTCTTGCCTCAGGTAAGCCAACCTTAAGCGCCGTCTCACAAGCAGCTAAGACTTTAGGGCCAAGATTTGGATTTGCTAGACCAACGTCTTCATAGACAATCACTAAGAGGCGGCGAATAATGCTAGAAAGATCTTCTAAAACGATGAGTCTTGCTAGATAATGCAAAGAAGCATCAACGTCAGATCCTCTAATTGATTTTTGAAATGCAGAAAGTATCTCGTAATAGTTGTCACTATCAGCGTCTAGTTTCAGTTGAGGCTTTCCTAGTGCTAAACGAGCAATCGCAGGTGTAATTACTTTTTGGTCCTCACCAAGAAGTAAAACAGCCTCTACCATGTTAAGCGCAGAGCGAATTTCATGATTTGAGGTTTGTGCAATTAGTTTTAATGTGTCTTCTTTAACGATACTATCTGTTTCAACTTCATTAGAGCTTAATGCACGTTTTAATACAATCATGATATCCTCTTCGGTAATGTCATTGACACGGTAAACATGACATCTTGATCGAATGGCAGGATTGACACTCATGTAGGGATTGAGCGTCGTAAGTCCAATAATGGTGACTTTGCCTTCTTCAACAAAGGGCAGAAGATAATCCTGAATATCTGTTTTCATTCGGTGTATCTCATCGATGATTAATAATATGTCGTGGTATAGTGTCGTATCAACGATATCTTTTAAGCGATTTTTATTGTCAGTAGACGCATTGAACGTGTAGGTGTCAAGTTCACTTTGAATGGATACAAGATTTGCTATGGTGGTTTTTCCGGTGCCTGGGTTCCCATGTAGAATAAACGAAATCAGTCGTTTTTTCTTAATCATGTTTGTGATAATGCCACTTGGACCAACCAAATGGTCTTGCCCAACAATGTCTAAAAAAGTGGTTGGACGTAAGCGATGGGCTAATGGTTTCATAAATTTCGCCTCCTCATTTGTTACGATTATACCATAAAAGGGGTCAATGACTTGCAAAAGTATGCCTATTTTAGTTAAAATAAAGAACAAGGAGGGGTAGTATGTTTGATTATCGCTTATTTGAATTGATGGTTGATCCTTCAAGAAAGAAGAGACAAACCATTTTATCAACTGATGTCACCACGTTTTACATTTATTCTAAAGAAGAAGGGATTCTTTCAGGCAATCATGTCCTAAAGGCTTTTTTTGATTTTTACGACTTAGACATTGAATTTCGATTTCACAAAGAAGATGGAACCTCGTTTCGACGAGGTGATATCCTATGCTCAATCATAGGTAGAGCAAACGATGTGTATTATGTTTTAAATGATGTGGTATTGTTACTGGCTAGACTTTCGGGGATCTCAACGATCACTAATTATTACAAGTCAAAGCTGGGTCAGATAACGTTGTTAGATTTAAAGCAATACAGTCCTTTATACGAAGCGTTTGAAGCAAATGCCTTAGCTTACGGGGGGGCAAGAGAACTCGAAAACCTTCACTTAATTGATGAGCTTGAAATCGAAGCGTATGGTAACATCGAAGAGGCAATTGCTAAGGCTATTTATCTTTACAAAGACAAAAGAATTGGCATTGAAGTCACCGACATCAAACTATTTTATGATGTGATCAAAACGGATGTTGAGGTCATTGTACTAAAATATTTTAATGATGAAGCACTTAGAAGAGCAAGATTAGATGCCCCAGAGGATAAGATTTTGATCATCGGTGGAACTATTACACCTAATCGTTTAGAAATGATTTCAAAGATGGGTTATCCTTATTTAGCAACGCCATTTGTCCTAAACGCATCAAGAGTACTCGAGTTTGGTGTGAAACTCGGTAAATAGACTAGTAAAAAAAGACGTTTTATAGTAAAATAGTTTTGTTATACGGAGGAATGTAAACCATGGATTTGAAAGAATATATTGCATCAATTAAAGATTTTCCCAAAGAAGGCATTTTATTTAGAGATATTACCCCATTGATGTTAGATGGTAAAGCTTATAAGTTTGCTTGTGATCAAATGATTGAATACGCTAAAGAAGTAAAGGCTACGGTCATCGTTGGTCCAGAAGCTAGAGGTTTTATTTTCGGATGTCCTGTGGCATACGCTTTAGAACTTGGATTTGCACCGGTTAGAAAACCAGGCAAACTGCCAAGGGAAACGGTAACGGTGAAATACGATTTAGAATACGGTTCGAATGAATTATCGATGCACAAGGACGCCATTAAAAAAGGCGATCGTGTCTTAATTGTCGATGATTTACTTGCGACAGGTGGTACCGTCGACGCAACCATAAAATTAATTGAAAAATTAGGTGGTACGGTAGTAGGTGCCGCATTCTTTATTGAACTTGAAGCACTAGAAGGCAGAAAACTACTTGAAGGATACGACGTATTTGCATCCTTAAAGTACTAAAGGTTGTGTTATTTTGACAGAAATTATCACATTTGACCGGCTAATCGATCAAATCAAAAATTACATCCACAAAGAAGAGGATTTAAAACGAATTGAAGCGGCATATAAATTGTCGTTTTTTCAGCATGAAGGGCAGTTTAGAAAAAGTGGCGAACCCTACATCACGCACCCCTTAGCCGTAGCACACATTTTAGCTATGTTAAATGCTGGTCCAAACACCTTGGTTGCGGCACTTTTACATGACTTAGTGGAAGACACATCAACGACACTAGATGACTTAAAAAATCAATTTGGCGATGACGTAAAAGAACTGGTTGATGGGGTCACAAAAATATCAAAAATTTCATTTAATGTGGAAGTTTCTCAAGCAGATAATCATCAAAAAATGTTATTAGCTATGTCAAAAGACATTCGTGTGATTTTAATTAAGATTGCAGACCGTCTACACAACATGCGTACAATTGAGGCACAATCAATTGAAAAACAAGTGAAAATTGCGACTGAAACGCTTGATATTTATGCACCTTTAGCTCATAGACTCGGTCTATTCATTATTAAAGCAGAACTTGAAGACAGATGTTTGAAGATATTGAATGCACCTTATTATCATCGTATTTCAAATATGATTGAAAATCAAAAAAACATAAGGTCAAAATCAATCGAACACATGATTACGGTCATCAATGAAGAGCTACACGCAAATCTAAAAAACACGTATAAGATTTTTGGACGAACCAAAAATATTTTTTCAATTTACAAAAAAATGGTCAATCAACAAAAAGCATTTGAAGACATCTATGACATTCTAGCCATTCGAATTATCGTTGATAAAATTGAAACATGTTATCAAGTCTTAGGCATCATTCATGCAAACTTTATCCCAATTCCAAAACGCTTTAAGGATTATATTGCAGTACCTAAACCAAACATGTATCAATCACTTCATACAACGATTTTATCGGACGATGGCGCCATTTATGAAATCCAAATTAGAACTGAAGAAATGGATCGTATTGCCGAATACGGGGTTGCTGCCCACTGGGCGTATAAAGAAAATAAAGAATATTCTAAGGAAAAAGAACAATTTGAAATTGCTCAAAAATTAAAGTGGTACGGTGAACTACTAAAAATGACTGAAGACGTTGATGATAATTCCAGTGGTGCCAATGAGTTTGTTGAGACCATAAAAACGGATATCTTAGAAGCAAATGTGTATGTATTTACGCCCAAAGGTCAAGTCATAGAGCTAAATAAAGGCTGTACCCCAATTGATTTTGCGTATCGTATTCACTCTGATATTGGTAATAAAGCCGTTGGTGCGATGGTCAATAACAAGATTGTCCCACTGGATTACGAGCTAGAAACAGGCGATATCGTCTCAATTCGGACGGCCAAAAATTCACCAGGACCATCAGAAGATTGGATTAAAATTGCAAAATCAGCCCACGCAAGACATAAAATAAAAGGCTTTTTAAATAAGCAAAATCGTGATCAATTATTTGAAAGTGGTAAGAATTCAGTTGATCGTGAAGCAGCGGCAAATAAAGCAGACCTGTCTAAATTAGACGATGAATTTGTCAAAAAGCACTTTTCGAAAAATATGATTCTTGATCTAGAATCGCTTTACATCGAAGTAGGTAAAGGAATCTTAAGTCCAAAAACGGTCATTGCCAAGCTCATTGGTAAAGAAATCGATAAAGAAACCATTTTACAACGACAGTTGGAAAAAGCACAAAGAATCTTAACCACTAATCACTCCACTGGTGTGATTGTTGAGGGACTAAATACGCCACAAATTAAAATTGCGAATTGCTGCTTACCAGTCCCTGGAGATCATATTGTTGGCTATGTGACAAAGGGCAGTGGTATCGCTGTGCACCACGAAGATTGTCCAAACATCAAATCACTCACAGAAAATCGATTGGTCGATGTCTATTGGGCAAGCAATATCACAAGAAAATACCCGACTCGAATTAAAATTATCGGTATCAACCGAGAAAATATATTAAGCGAAATCATTTCAACCATCAATTCAACCAATCTCACGATTGCCGAAATCAATGCGATATCGAATCAAAATTTAGAGAACATAACAACGTTAAAGTTATTGACATCGACACGTCAAGATTTAGAAACAGCGATGGTTAACCTACTAAAGATCAGTGATATTTATCACATTGAAAGGAAGTTTACGTAATGAGGGCGTTTGTTCAACGAGTCACACAAGCCAGTGTGGCGGTCGCTAAAGAAGATTACGAACGTTCAATTGAACAAGGCTTTCTAATCTTTTTTGGTGTTTCGGCATTTGATACAGAAGAAGACTATCAATTTATTTTAAGGAAAATTAAATCGTTGCGCATCTTTTCTGATGAGGATGGGAAAATGAACTTAAGTTTAAAACAAGTCAATGGCGAGATTTTACTTGTGTCACAGTTTACACTATATGGATCTGTGAAAAACAATAATCGACCGTCGTTTACAAATAGTGCGAACCCAACCATGGCAACAATGTATTATGAACGGTTGATTTCAGATTTATCATTGGATTACACAGTTAAGACAGGTATTTTTGGTGCTGACATGAAAGTGAGTTTACTCAATGATGGACCTGTTAGCATTTTAATCGACTCCAAGGAGGCATAAGATGAAAAATAAGGTAAATGGGCGTTACATAAACATCCTATTAGTGATGTTAATTATATTGGTTGCCTACGTATTAAGCCCACTGTGGAGTACGATACTTCGCAAGGTTTTTCTAACGTTTTTACCAATATTAATCGCATTTTCATTGGCTTTCATCTTAAACCCGATCGTTAGCTTTTTAGAAAAGAAGGCGAAACTTCCACGAATTGTTAGCATTCTTGGTCTTTATGTATCGATCATTAGTTTGGTTTTATTCATTATTTTTGGGTTGGTTAAGCCTGCCGTCGGCAGTTTGGCAAATTTATCGATTGGTTTAGAGAACTTATTAGACCAAGTTGGAAAAATCCTAAATATTGATACGAGTGGCATTGCCGTTCAATTAGGTGATGTTCTTGAGAAGGTTTATGTGTCGATATTTAACTTTTTCACAGCCACCGGTGAGTCTGCTGAAGACGTCATTGGTGTGGTGATAAGTGGTGCGGTTGTTGTCATTGTTGGGATCATTTTCTTAATGAATTTTAATCAAATTATTTCAAAAACAGCGGATTTCTTAAAAACTAAGGAAGATCCGACCATTTATTTATATGTAAGAAATTTGTATCGTGAACTGACTAATTACTTATCAGCAGAAATAATTATTGCTGGCATTCAGTTTGTTGAATACACGACCTTATTCTTATTAATTGGAATTTTCAATCCGGCATACTTAGAAGTAGCCTTTGTGTTGGGCTTTACAGCAGCGATTTTTTCATTAGTCCCTTATTTTGGCGGTTATTTATCGTCTGCTTTTATGATTTTACTCGGTTTAAGTTTACCACACGCATTTTACTCATTTATTCCAATTGGCGTTTTCATGCTAGTTTTCCCGAATTTAGATGCGTATGTCATCAATCCTATGATCTATAAGAAACAGATGAAGTTAAATCCGATTTTATCGATTTCTGCAATTTTATTAGGTCAAACGATGTTCGGAATAATTGGTGTCATTATCTCAATCCCACTTGTGTTGGTTTTAAACGTAACCTTTGATTTTTATAAGATGCCGATTAAGGCAAAATTAAAACAGTTCAAAGACTCGTTATAGTGATTGACAAAAAGAGTCCATTAAGGTAATATGTAACTATAAATTAATCGTCTGATGAGGAAAAAGAATCATAACTCCATTATTTAAAGAGAGGATCGCTTGGTGAAAGATCTAATAATGACTTATGAGGGACACTTTTGGAGGACATTCTACGAGAGGGCTAGCGTTGCTAGAACTAAGGTGGTACCGCGTTGATATTTTAACGTCCTTAGACAATTAAGGGCGTTTTTTTTTAGGTGAAACCAATGAAAACAACAAAATTGCCGACAATTGAACTAAGTCTTGTGACTTTAAGAAGCATTCAAAAAAAAGACTTTAAAGACTTTTTTGAGTTTGGAAAAGACAAAGAAACAACTGAATTCTTAACTTGGGGGCCGTTTAAAACCTTAAAAGACGCAAAAACGATGTTAAAATACATTTATTTTAAACGTCAACAACGAAATGAGCCCATCGGCTATGCAATTGTTTCAAAAGAAACTAACAAAATGATTGGAACGATTGAATATCATACGTTTAATCACAAAGGCAATTCATGTGAAATCGGTTATGTACTTCATAAAGACTACTGGAAAAAAGGAATTATGACAGAAGCATTACAAAAAGTCACTCAAATCGGCTTTGAGGTGCTTGGCTTAGACAAGTTGGTTATCAAGCACCTAAGAGAAAACATTGGATCAAAAAAAGTCATCTTGAAAAATGGTTATAAGTTAGTTGCCATTTATGAGAAACAGCATTTTCACACAAAAACAGGCCAATACCATGACGTTTTCGTTTATGAACATTGGAAGAAATAATAGGAGGTAGAAGTATGGCAGTAAATAAAGCCAAAGGCACGTACGATGTCTTACCAAGCGAATCATTTAAATGGCAAGCGCTTGAACATAAAATTAGAGAAATCACAGCACAATTTAATTATTTAGAAATAAGAACACCAATTTTTGAATATTCTGAAGTCTTTCACCGTCAAAATGAATTATCCGATATGGTAACAAAAGAAACGTATAATTTTAAAGACAAGGGGGATAGAAACTTAACCCTAAGACCAGAAGGCACGGCCGGTGTGATAAGAAGCTTTGTTGAAAATAAGCTCTACGTCAACGACCCACTTTCAAAAATGTATTATATCGGACCAAATTTTAGATATGAACGCCCACAAAAAGGTCGTTTTAGACAGTTTGTTCAGTTTGGCGTTGAGGCGGTTGGTTCAAACGATCCGATGTTAGATGCCGAAGTCATTGAACTTGCATACCACTTCATTCAATCCCTTGGTTTAAAAGGGGTATCTGTTCGAATCAATACCCTTGGTGACCAAGCCTCAAGAAAAATGTTTCAAGATGCTTTAAAGGCACATTTTGAACCGGTTAAAAGCGAATTATGTGCCGATTGTCAAAATCGTATCGATAAGAACCCACTTCGAATTTTAGATTGTAAAGTCGATTATCGACATGAAAAAGTCGTTAATGCACCAACGCCTGTGATGTATTTGACAGAAGCTTCTAAAAACTATTTTGATGCAGTTAAACGCTATCTAGATCAAAACGATGTGAAATATGTCTTGGCCGATCGTTTGGTTCGCGGTCTTGACTATTACGAACACACGGTGTTTGAGATTGAAGCAGAAATCGAAGGATTTGGTGCTCAAAATGTGCTTGGTGGTGGTGGAAGATACCAAAATCTAGTCAAAGAACTCGGTGGACCGGACTTACCAGGCATAGGTTTTGCTTTTGGTATGGAACGTTTATTAGACGCTTTAACACAAGAAAATATTGTCTTTTACGAAGAACAACGCTTAGACGTATTTGGAATTGCAATTGATGAAACACATCGTTCATATTTAAGTCAGACGCTTTCTTTACTTCGAAAAGAAGGATATCGCGCAACGATGGATTTCAATGGTAAGAATTTTAAAACCCAACTCAAAAACGGATTAAAAACGAATGCTCGTTATTTAATCATCATTGGCGAAGATGAGTACGCGACCAACAGCGTCAGTCTAAAAGACACAACCACACAAGAACAAGTCAAATTAAGCAAAGACGAATTGATTAATTACTTAAAAGAAATGAGAAGATAACTATGAAATACACACATCACAACAATGAATTAAATCGATCACACTTAGGTATGTCGGTCTATTTAAAAGGTTGGGTTGCAAAGACTCGCAACCTAGGTGGCCTTATATTCATTGATTTAAGAGATAAAAATGGCATTACACAATTAGTCGTGCTACCTGAAAACAGTTATTATGAAACCGCGACGCGATTAAAATCAGAATACGTGATTGAGGCCAAAGGTAAAGTCATTGAGCGTCAATCGAAAAACAAGAATATTTCGACCGGTGAAATTGAGATTGAAGTCACCGAACTAATTATTCTAAACGAAGCTGAAATGACACCGATTGGTATTTCACACGAAGATAACGCCTCAGAAGAAGTACGTCTTAAGTATCGCTATCTTGATTTACGTCGACCAGTCATGCAAAACTACCTACTCAAACGTTCCCAAATCACACAAGCCATTAGAGAATCACTACTAGAACAAGCATTTAATGAATTTGAAACGCCAATATTGGGTAAATCAACGCCAGAAGGCGCAAGAGATTTTTTAGTGCCTTCACGAATTTATCCTGGTGAGTTTTATGCGCTGCCTCAGTCGCCACAAATCTATAAACAATTGTATATGGTCGCTGGATTTGAACGCTACTTTCAAATTGCTCGTTGTTTTAGAGACGAAGACTTAAGGGCGGATAGACAACTAGAATTCACCCAAATTGACGTTGAGGCATCTTTCTTAACGGAAACAGAAATTCAAGCTGTGATTGAACGTACGCTTGCTCACACGTTTAAAAAGGTACTCAATCATGAAATAGAATTACCAATTCGAAAAATGCCTTACGATGAAGCCATTCGCAGCTATGGTTCAGATAAGCCTGACTTACGATTTGACTTAAAGCTACAATCCTATAACGATTTACTAGACCCACTTCAAATCCCACTGTTTGCTGATAAAGTCGTTCGTGGATTTGTCTTTAATGAAGCAGAAAAATTAACCAGAAAAGAATTAGATAAACTGACGTTATTGGTCAAGAAAAACCACGCGGATGCGTTAGCTTTTGTGAAGCTTATTAATAACGAACTAAGTGGTTCAATTGCTAAGTTTATCGAAAATAAAGACGCATTTATCGAACAAAACAATTTAAAAGAGGGCGATATTTTACTATTAGTCTCTTCTAGTAACTATGAAAAAACATCAAATGCCGCCGGTGTGCTTAGAAAAGAAATCGGTGAATCCTTTGGACTAGCCAATCCGAATCAGTTCGAATTTGTTTGGATTGTTGATTGGCCACTCTTTGAGTTTGATGAAGAAAACAACCGCTTCGTTGCACTACATCACCCGTTTACAGCACCAAAAGAGCACCAAAAACACTTAATGAAAGAAAACCCTAAAGCGGTCATGGCACAAGCTTATGATATCGTCTTAAATGGGTATGAGATTGGTGGTGGATCGATACGTATTCATGAATCATCGATTCAACAAACGATGTTTGAAGTCTTAGGTCTTGAAAAAGAAGTGATTGAAGATCGCTTTGGGTTCTTAGTGGGTGCACTAAAATATGGCACACCACCACATGGTGGTCTTGCGCTTGGACTTGACCGTATCGTGATGCTAATGACGAACACTAAGAACATTAAAGACGTTATCGCATTTCCAAAGACTCAATCAGCAAGAGACCTGATGATGCAAGCACCTAGTGGTGTCGATAGTAAGCAATTAGATGAACTAAAAATTGATTTTAAAAAGTAAGTAGCTAAGAAGACAGACAATGTCTTCTTTTCTTAAAAACAAAAGGTCATGTCAATGACTTTTTTCCCAGATTATGATATAAATAAATTAAGAAGAAAACATAGGAGGATACCATCAATGAAACAAATAGTATTAGCAGGTGGCTGCTTTTGGGGTGTAGAAGCCTATTTTAGAGATGTAAAAGGGGTGACAGACACCGACGTTGGTTACGCAAATGGGAATTACAGAACCCCTTCTTATGAAGAAGTTTGTAATGGAAAAGCGACTCATGCAGAAGCGACTTTAGTTGTCTATGACGAATCAAAAACGAATTTAGTGACCTTACTAGAGCATTTCTTTCGAATCATCAATCCACACACGATTAATCGACAAGGAAATGATATCGGTGTACAATATCGAACAGGGATCTATTACGAAAACAACGAAGACCAATTGATTGCTGAATCGTTTATCGCAGAGTTACAAAAAAACGACCCAAAGAAAATCACGGTTTCTGTTGAACCATTGAGGCATTTTGATTTGGCTGAGGATTATCATCAAGACTATTTAGTTAAAAAACCAAATGGTTACTGCCACATTAATTTAGGCTTACTTCAAGCGGACGAAAAAAATGAAACGAAGTAATTATATTTCTTGGGATCAGTATTTTATGGGTGTGGCTATGTTATCTGAGAAACGATCAAAAGATCCAAGCACTCAAGTTGGTGCTTGCATTGTCAACCAAGACAAACGCATTGTTGGTATTGGTTATAATGGGTTTCCTCAAAAATTGAACGACGATGACTTCCCATGGGAAAAAGTCGGTGAATTTGAAGACACAAAATACCCTTATGTCGTGCATGCGGAAGCAAATGCCATCTTAAATGCAACCCAAAACCTAAAAGGAGCAACCATTTACGTCACGCTTTTTCCATGTCATGAATGCGTCAAGTTAATCATTCAAAGCGGCATTACTGAACTTGTTTATGCGTCCTCAAAATACAATGGAACACCATCGGATATTGCCGCCAAGCGCATGCTTGATAAAGCAGACATTACGTATCGTCAATGTCAAGAAGTTAAGGTAACGCTTGAGTAATGTACAAGTACATTGTCGAACATAAAAAGACATTGAGATGGGCTTTGATTGGCTATGCATTTTTGATTGCTTTATTGATAACCCCACTCAATTATCAATTGACTGCACCAGGACACATAAAATCGGTTGAAAATCAAATTTCAATTGAAAACACCGATGAAATGCCTCCAATACATACGGTTTATGTGATTACCCTACCGAAAGTAACATTGTTTCAAGCCTGGATTAGCCGCTATTTTGACTATTTTACGCTTTTGCCAATGACGTCATCTACGATTCAGCCGAAAGATCAATTTGATATCGGGCAGCTTCAAGAAGAATTAAGCTATCAGTACGCGATAATCAATGCTTACAAAGAAGCTGCTAAAATTGATCAAGGTATTACAGTAGATGAAAAACTCAAAGGGTATGTGGTTACTTATAAATCAAGTGATTCAACACTAAGGATTGGCGATTTAATTCAAACAATCGATGGGGTTTCTTTTGAGTCACTACCTTATGAAGAATGGATAAAATTAGTTGATGGTAAGTTAGAAGTTGAAGTCGAAGTTACACGAGACGGAATTACGAAATCAATGCGTATCAAACGAAATCTAACGACCAATCGCTTTGGATTTAGCTTAGAGCCTTACTATGAGATTAACACAACACCAAGTTATATAAAAAACTACCAAAATGATTTTGTCGGTGGCCCCTCTGGTGGTCTTATGCAATCCATTTACATCTATTGTCAACTGCTTAACTTAGATTTAGATTCGCTTTTAATCGCTGGAACAGGCACGATATCATTAAATGGAATGATTGGCGAAATTGGTGGTATTAAACAAAAAATGTGGACAGTTCATCAGTCAAAAGTAGTCGATGTTTTCTATGTAGGAAAAGAAAATTATACCGAGGCGTTAAACACCTACAATCAACTGAATAATCCGTCATTTGAACTTGTGGAAGTGGGTGAATTTAGTGAAGCTATTTCTGACTTACAAAAACGCTTATCTTAGAGATAAACAACGGATGAATGATGTACGAAAAAAGACTAAAAAGAAAGCAGCAATCGATTCATTTCTCTATAGCACCATGGCAGTTTTACCACTGATGTTGCTCTTGATTAATCTACTTATTTTTTCAGCGGTACAAAAAATTGTATCTTATGCCATTTTAGGCGTTATCGTATTTTATATCGATCTAAAAATATCACTTTTTTTTCAAGCCATTTTCTATTTTGAAAAAACGAAGGATTGTGATAAAATTGTAATGTTGAAATGGACACGGATTATAGGCTACAGTCTATTAATTATAACCCTTGGGGTTGTGGTTATTTCCATCATCTTTGGAGGTTATGTATGATTATAGGTGTTATTCTAATTGTTAGTATTGTTATTTTGGATCATTTATCCAAACTTTGGATTGTTTATAACGTCGCGCACAGCGTCGGTAGAATTACAATAATTGATGGATTTTTTCAAATTGTGCAGCATCATAATTATGGTGTGGCATGGGGTCAAATGCAGAATAATTTTCTGGTCTTATACATTATTCCGATCATCGCACTAGCTGCGTTTATCTATATGTTTCGATCGGTAAATTTCAAGACAAAATGGTTTTATTCGACCGCGATCACACTATTTATTGGTGGAACCATCGGAAACTACATTGATCGGGTTTTTCGTGGGTATGTGGTCGATTTTTTAGATTTCAATATTTTTGGTTATGATTTTCCAACGTTTAACGTTGCAGATATGGCATTAACTGCCGGAGTGATTGCTTTTGCAATTGATGCTTTTTTCTTTGAGCATAAGAGGAATGAGAAAATAAATGAAAAAAATAGTATTTAATATTTCAAATGAAGAAGTGAATCAACGACTCGACGTGGTTTTAACGAATAACCTGGAACAAATGAGTCGAAGTCAAATTAAAAAAATCTTCGATAAGGGTAACGTGTTATTAGACAATCAACCCATTAAAGCGAGTTATCAAAGCAAATTTGATGATGAGATTACAATATTCATTGAAGATGAAGTTAAGTATGACCTAGAACCAATTGATCTTGGCATCGAAGTCATTTATGAAGATGATGATGTCGCAGTTATCAACAAACCACAAGGACTAGTGGTACACCCATCGGTCAGCTTTAAAGAAAAAACGCTTATCAACGGCATCAAATTTTTATTTAACGATCAATTATCGACACTTAATGGGGATTTAAGACCTGGTATCGTGCATCGAATTGATAAAGATACCTCGGGTTTATTAATGATAGCTAAGAACGATTTTGCCCACGAAGAACTTGTAAAACAACTACAAGTGCACTCGATTAAACGCGTTTATGAAGCCATTTGTTACGGTGAATTTAAGGAAACTTCTGGAACGATTAGCGCACCAATTGGAAGAGACGAAGTCAACCGACTTAAGATGGCAGTGACCGACACAGGCAAAACCGCCGTGACGCACTTTTCGATTTTAGAACGGTTTAACGGGTTCACGTTTGTTCAGTGTGAACTTGAAACAGGTAGAACACATCAAATTCGTGTTCATATGAGTTACATCAACCACCCTCTCGTTGGCGATGTCACCTATGGTCCTAAAAAAGCGATTGGTCAAACAGGGCAGTATTTACATGCCAAAGAAATTGGATTTAACCATCCGAGGACAGGTGAATTTATGTCTTTTACGAAAGAAAGACCAGAGAATTTTAATACCTACCTTGAGAAATTAAGAGATGAAAACTAAGAAAGGCGAAAGCTTTTCTTTTTTTAATGTCATTAATGATTTAAAAAATCAATCATATATTTTCGAGTATAACTATGTTATACTATAGATGAAAACGCTTTTATATGGGAGGGAATTTATGAACGACGTTAAGGTTTTTGATTTAATGGAAAAAGACAAGTATGAACAAGTGGTTTATTTTTATGACAAATCAACGGGTTTAAAAGGGATTACGGTGATTCATAATACGACGCTTGGACCAGCCCTTGGTGGAACAAGAATTTGGAACTATGAATCAGAAGATGATGCATTAAAAGATTGCTTACGATTAGCTAGAGGCATGACTTACAAAGCGGCTGCAGCAGGGTTAAATTTAGGTGGGGGAAAAACCGTATTAATCGGTGACCCTAAAATTGTCAAGTCTGAGGCCTACTTTAGAGGGTTAGGTCGTTATGTTCAAAGCTTAAATGGCAGATACATTACGGCTGAGGATGTCAATACCTCAACAAAAGACATGAGTTATGTTCATATGGAGACGGATTACGTTGTTGGGCTGGAAGGTAAATCAGGTAACCCATCACCATTTACTGCACTCGGGGCTTTTTATGGAATTAAAGCGGCACTTAAGTATCGGTTTAACAATGAGTCAATCGAGAATTATACGTTTGCAGTACAAGGTGCAGGACAAACGGGTTATTATTTGATTAATTACTTATTAAACGCAGGTGCGAAAAAAATATACTTCTCAGAAATCAATGAATCACACATCGCTCGTATGAAAAAAGAACACCCAGAGGTAACATACGTTGAGCCAAAAGATATTTTTTCACTGGATGTTGATGTATTTTGCCCATGTGCGCTTGGTGGTGTGCTAAACGACGAAACAATCAAGGTGCTTAAAGCACCAATTATTGCTGGTACCGCTAATAATGTGCTACTAGACGAGCAAACGCATGGTAATGCATTATTAGATAAAGGCATCCTTTATGCACCAGATTTCGTGATAAATGCCGGCGGATTAATCAATGTGTATTATGAACTCAATGACTATACCAAAGAAAAAGTTGAACATGACATTAAGTTAATCTACGACCGATTGATTCAAGTATTTGATATATCTAAAAACCAAAACATACCGACACAATTGGCCGCTAAGGTCTTCGCTAAAAATCGAATCGAATCGGTGCGTAATCTTCACGATAATTACATAAAAAGGTAGGTGGCAATTTGAGTAAATACCAGTTAGAATTTAAAGATGAGTATTGTAAGGGCTGTGAACTTTGTGTATCACAATGTCCAGTGAAAATTCTAGAATTATCAAAAGAAAGGTTTAATCAATCGGGCTATGCGTTAGTTGATGTATCTGATATTAATCGTTGTATTGGATGCACCTTTTGCGCAATTATTTGTCCGGATTCTGTGATTAAGGTGATCAAAAATGGCTAAACAATTTCTAAAAGGTAATGAGGCAATTGCTTTAGCAGCTATTAAGGCTGACATCGATGCCTTTTTTGGTTATCCAATTACACCACAAAATGAGGTACCTGAGTATTTAAGCACCTTACTACCTCAACACAATAAAGTATTTGTGCAAGCAGAATCAGAAGTTGCAGCAATCAATATGGTCTATGGTGCTGCGGGATGTGGTAAGCGTGTGATGACATCGAGTTCATCCGTTGGGATTGCGTTAAAACAAGAAGGAATCAGTTATCTTTCAGGGGCTGAATTGCCGTGTGTTATCGTTTCAGTCATGAGGGGTGGCCCTGGTCTTGGTGGCATTCAACCATCGCAAGCAGACTATTATCAAGCGGTTAAAGGTGGCGGAAATGGTGACTATCAAACCATTGTGTATGCGCCTTCAAACATACAAGAAACCGTCGATTTATTAGTCAATGGGTTTGATGTTGCAGAAAAATATCGAAACCCCGTGATGATCTTAATTGATGGCCTCATTGCTCAAATGATTGAAGCAGTGGATATGGACAAACCCTATAAACGACCGCCTTTTAAAAATGATTTCGAGACGATTGGTACGAAATATCACGGGGATAGACGCGTGGTTAACAGTTTATTCTTAAATCCTAGTCTACTAGAAGAACACAACCTTCACCTTCAAAAAAAATACGAAATAGCAAAAAAAGAAGAAGTTTTAGTGGATTATAAAGACATTGAAAAAGCAGACTACGTCATCGTCTGTTACGGAACCGTGTCTCGAATTGCTAAATCAGCGATAAAAGAATTAACTGAACTAGGCTATTTAGTAGGTTTAATTAGACCAATCACGCTTTGGCCTTTTCCAACAGAAATCTTCTCTAAGATTAATCCAAATGCAAAGGGTATTCTCGTAACAGAACTTAGTTTAGGTCAAATGCTTGATGACGTATTGATTGCTAATAAAAACCGATTTAAAGTGGCTTTTTACGGAAGAACCGGAGGAATGGTGATGAATCCTGAAGAAATCAGAGATGCCATCATCAATTTCGATAAGTGGGTGATTAAATGATTAAATATGAAAAAACATCAGGCTTAACAGAGTCAAAAACACATTATTGTCCAGGTTGTACGCACGGCATTTTGCATAAATTGGTTGCTGAGGTGTTAGAAGAACTTGAAGTTCTTGATCATACCGTGGGTGTGGCTAGTGTCGGATGCAGTGTCTATGCGTATGATTATTTTAACTGTGACATGCAACAAGCCGCTCATGGCAGAGCTTGTGCGGTTGCAACAGGCATTAAGCGCGTATTAAATGACCGAGTTGTGTTTACTTATCAAGGCGATGGGGATTTGGCATCAATCGGTATAGCTGAGACCATACATGCTGCAAATAGAGGTGAAAATATCACAGTTATTTTCGCGAATAACGCAACCTATGGCATGACGGGTGGACAAATGGCCCCAACCACCTTAAACGGTCAAGTGACAACAACTTCTAAAACAGGAAGAAATCCGCAAACGCAAGGCTATCCAATCAAAGTAACTGAAATGCTTCAACACCTTGATGGTGTTGCATACCTTGAACGAGTGAGTCTAACGTCGGCAGCAAATGCGAAAAAAGTAAAAAAATCCATCAAAAAAGCGTTTGAAATGCAGATAAACCAAAAAGGATTTTCGATGATTGAGGTATTATCGACCTGCCCAGTGAATTGGAAAATGAGTCCGATTGAGGCAATGCACTGGGTAGATGATGAAATGTCTAAAGTTTACCCACTTGGTGTATTTAAGGATGTGACTCAAGATGAATAAAACCATAAGAATTGCCGGTTTTGGTGGTCAGGGTGTGATGTTATTGGGTCAACTTATTGCTCATGCATCAATGAACAAAGGTTATCAAAGCACGTTTGTACCTACCTATGGGCCTGAGACTAGAGGTGGAACCGCAAACTGCATGGTTTGTATATCAGATGAAGAAATATTTTCGCCTGTTTTCGATCAATCGATGGACTTTATCTGTTTTAATGAACCGTCTTATTTGAAATTTTATGATAAAACGAAGAACTTAATCTTATATAATGCGACGTTAGTTAAAACAAAAAACAACGACGAAAGGCACATTGGAATTGAGGCAACCCTGCTAGCAAAAGAAATCGATGATCGAAGTCTAAATATGGTAATGCTCGGTGCTTATTTAAAGAAGACAAATTTATTGAAGTTAGAGGATGTAATTAATTCCTTAGCGTATTTCTTCAAGGATTCTAAAAAACATTTAATCGAACAAAATATAAACGCCATAAAGGCTGGCTACCAAGCACTCTAGATAAAAAAAGTCATTAGATTTAAACTCTAATGACTATTTTTTTGATAATTGTCTCTTTAATTTACGTTTTTCTTTGTAGATAAGATAGGACATTTGATATTTTTTATAGAGTGTCTTGATTGATAAACCAATTGAATGTTTCTTTGATTTAAACCAAATCTTTTTGTCGAAAAGAAACTCATTTCTTAAATAATATTTCATCAAATGTTCATACTTTTGATTTAATTGATTCATCATCTTAGCGTAGGCTTCGTTTGCGTCGACTAATTTCATATTTAAATCTTTTCTGAAATTTTTGTTAACTGTTGAATAATGCAATTCCTGTGTTTGATAGCGAAGTTTTTGAAGCTCATGCTCTTCATTTAGTTTGTTGAGATAATCGTTCTTATCTTTTCTAATACTCAAAATGGCTTGATTCAATTTTTTCGTTTCTTGTTTTAGTGATAAGCCATTAGATAGAATTACCGCAGCACTATTTTCTTTGGTTGCTTTTAGAAGGTTGTTTTTACCTTCTTTGGCTTTATAAAGAGCCATTTCTTGTGTTTTTATTAAGTAGCTTAAATGATTATTTTTTTGTATGAAATGCATTTTATGCATTTTCATTGTATTCGATAAGTGCTTTTCTTGGATCTTAATAAAATTTCTTTGATAATCGTTTAACTCAATTTCCTTATGTCTAAGTTTATTGAGCTTTTGTTTGTAATGATGTGTTGCATTAGAACGTTCACCTTTAAATCGATGAGTTAGATCGGCTATGAGAAGATCTTGCTCTTTTTTAATGTGATCATACTGACTGTCTATTAGTTTTGTTAGACGCGTGTGGACATTGTTTTGCTTGTTTTTTTGATTTTCAAGCGATTTGATCAGTTGCTTTACAAAGACTTTAGTGGCACGTTCTTTATACTCAAATTGTTCAAACCGATTAAAGGCTTGTTTAATCGTCGTGAGTGTATGACTAATGTATCGTTCGTAATCAATTTCGATTGATTTTAAAAATTCAATGGAATCGTAATATATCTTACCTTCCTTGTATTGATTTTTAGTCAAGTTTTCTTCACGTAAAATGCGCGTTTTTTCTAATTGATTCACCATGATTTGAATTGGTTTATAAGCCTTATTTGCTGTTTTCATTCTAGAATTAATTTGATTGATTTGAAGTTTTAAATGGGCAATCTCATTTTTATGTCTGATAATTTCTTTATTTAGGGTTTGTACTTCTAAATATAAGTTCTTTATCGTTTTACGACTTTGTTTATCTGAGGATTCTCTAAGGCTTGTTATTTGATTTCTTATGATCCCTTTTGTTTTTTCAATATCAATAATTTGATTCTCAACAAACGCGATCTCTTGGTATAGGTCCGAAGATTGTTTGCGGTACTCACGGATTTGATCGTCGAGACGTTTAATTTCAAGAAGTAATTGTTTGTGAGATTGTTCATATTCGACTTCAATGTCTTTTTGTAAACTCATGTATTTAAACGCGGTCAATTCATTGATCTTATGGTTGTAAAATTCAGTGAGTACACTGTTTAAAGAAGTACACAATTGCATTTTTGCTTCGAGTTGTGCACCGATAATCTCAATTAAATAGTCTTTTGCCTGGTTAAAGGTTTCAATATCAGTGATGCGGTATAAATCGTTGATAAGTAGATAGAACTTATCTTGTTCACTTTGAATTTTTGTGACCAGTTGATAAAACAAATCTAGGTATTTACGTTGTTTTTGTGACTCAAAAAGCGCAGTTGCGATGATTTTCTTTGATTTATGTGCCGCTAATTGAAAATTAAAATGAAGTTTTTCTACTTCGTTTTGGTAGTCATGATTTAGTTCGATGATCTGGTCATTTAAATCAATGATTTGAGCATTGTTACGCTGAATAAAAGTAATCTCTTTTTGTTTATTAAGATGACTTTCTTTTTCGAGTGAATAATGATACCTTAGGGTTTGTTCAGTCTTTTGGAATTCGTATTCAATCAGTTGTTTTTGAAGATCGTTGATCTTTTTATCACCAATGTATTTATTCTTTTCATACTCGATTTCCAAATACTTTTCGATTTGTATATTTTTGACGTCATTTTGATAATTTAGGGTGCTCAAATTGCGTTCATAGACTATTTCTTCTTGTAACAATTGGTCATCTGTCAGTAGTTTCTGTTTATTAAACTGGATGGTTTGTTTATCAAAACTATGTTCAGACATACGATAATTCATTTCAGTGTCGTGAATGTGTCTTGCTAAACTTACCTGAATGTCTAAGGGTCGTATGGCTTGAGTTTGTTTTTCTTTTAAGACTTGATTCATTATGAGAAGCGATTCTTCAAGTCTAAGGCGTTGATTCTTAAGATTATGTATTTTTTGTTCATAACGTAAGCCAAGCATTAAAAGAGAATGGTTTTTATTCATTTCTTTTGTATTACGTTTAAAACGGTAAAATTCTAGTTTTGATGTGTAATAGTATTCGTTAGCAAGAAGTTCTTTATGGAATTGCTTTTTACGTCTTAGGTTACTTAATTTCGTATCTCTAATGCATGTCTCTAAGGAAATATCAAGTTTTTTACGGGCAATTTTTAAATCTCTGTTTATTTTTCCTAAGGATAGTTTGTAATCAGGACTAGAAGAATCTAATTGTTTTCGTTTTGTCGATGCTTGTTGATCTAACACCGCTTTTTTATCCGTAATTTCTTCTTTTAAATACGCTAATTTTTGATTGTTTTGCGTCACATCTCGGGTGTAAGATTTTGTAATTGCGTCGTTATTAGTGATCGATAGCTCTTTAAGTTCATCGATTTTTTTATCGAAATACATGAGTTCATGTCCGAATTGATCTAAAATAATCCGATTTTTATCTAATAGTTCAGTTTTAATTTGTTCAATTAATTCTTCGACTTTTTGTGTTTCACTAATGGTCGTTTCTTCGAAGTTTTTGATTTCATTATTAAATCGTCGTTGGATTAATTTGATGTTATCATTAATACGTACGATCACTCGGTTAAACGCCGTTTTAATACTGATGATGTCTTCATCATATGATTTTTGTTCGATTTTAACTTCAGTTTCAATTTCATGTTGTTTAATGTTTAGATTTAACATTCGATCATGATTTTTTTTATGATTAATTGTTATCTCGCTTTCATACTGTTTTAATCGTTCAGAAAGAAGATGGTCTTTTTCATTCTCGATGATCGTTATTTGTTTTTTGTAGTGATCTTTGTGCTTATCACTCTTGATATCGATGGTCTTGATTTTTTTAATTTTTTCGATGCTGAGCTCATCAATTGTTTTAAATAAATGGGTTGTTTTTTCGTTGATCAGCTGATTGATCTCAAGTAACTGATTAGGACCATCGTAGTTATTTTTAATTTCTTGGCGCTTTAAATTGTCTTTTTCTTGTAGAAGTGTGCTTTCTAATAAGACAAGACTTTGGTCAAGTTCTTGTTTGATCCGTTTGTATTCTTGATTGTATGTTTTTGAATGTTCTGAGAGGTTAATGGCGAACTGTTTATCAATTTCTTGAATTTGATTTAATTCATCAGATATGCTATGATGAGTTGATTTAAGAATGTAAGTTATGTCATTTTTAAAAGCAATTGATTTAGGGGCATGGACAAAAAGCGTATCAAAACGCTCCTTTTGGGTCTCTACGTATTTTTTAGGTTCGAAAGTAATCAATCTCTCACCTCTAATTCATTAATTATTATAACATAACGCAAGATGATTTTGATATAATCTTACTGTAAGGGGATTTTAAAATGCAAGAGAAGATAATTAAGGGAATAAAGTACCTCTACGATGAGTTAACTCATTTTGTTATTAAAGACCCTAATGGCTATGTCAGTCTAGAAGATGAAAAAGAACGATACGATGAACATCATAACGATTTAAACGATCCAAATTATCATGCGTATCAAACAAAGATTTTAGAACAGTATATAAGACCATACTTGAAAAAAGGTAATGTCTTGGAATTTGGATGTGGCCAAGAACGCGTATTAGAAGCGCTTCTAGTCGATTATGATGTATCAAGTTATGATTTGTTTTATCATCCAAATGAAGCTATCTTTGAACAAAGATTTGATCATATAGTCACCATTGAGACCGTAGAACACTTTAAACAGCCCTTCGATGAATTCATGAGATTTCATCGACTTTTAAATGACCAAGGGCACTTAATCGTGTTGACACAGTTTAAACCACCGTTCGATTTATTTGATGACTGGTGGTATATTAGAGATAAAACACACATTTGTTTTTATGATTTACATGTTTTTGAGTATTTAGCCAAAACAATTGGTTTTGAAATTGTTCATACGAATCACAAGAACTTTATCGTTTTAAAGAAAATATGAATGGACGAGGTATAAATTATGTACGCATACATCAAAGGTGTCATCAAGATGATTTTTCCAACCAACGTTGTCATTGAAAATCAAGGCATTGGTTATCTGATTGTGACGCCAAACCCATACGTTTATCGACTAGAAGAGGAGACAACCATTCACATTCATCACTATTTACGTGAAGATCAAGATACGTTGTTTGGTTTTTCAAGTATACAAGCAAGGGATTTATTTATTGACTTGATTAGTGTCTCAGGCATTGGACCTAAAAGTGCACTAAGTATACTTGCGGTAGGTAAACCAACTGAAATTATCTTTGCTATTGAATCACAAGACGTTAAGTATTTAACTAAGTTTCCAGGCATCGGGCCGAAAAGCGCTCAACAAATCATATTAGATTTAAAAGGTAAACTTGATAAAATAGAAGACACAAATGAATTCATGGCTCAAGATGAAGTAAAAGAAGCATTAATGGCGCTTGGTTATTCACAAACCGAATTTAAAAAGATTCAAAAGCACTTAGATCAAAGCTTAACTACCGAACAAATGATCAAACAAGCCTTACAATTATTGATGAAGTAGAGGAGGTATGAGTTTCAATATTAATTGAAGCGATAAATACAATTATGAAATCAGATGATAGAATTATTTCGTCTATGGCGTTTAAAGAAGACGAAGATCAAACTTTAAGACCTCAGAGACTTCAGGATTACGTGGGTCAAAAAGATTTAAAAGAAATGTTAGATGTTTATATCAAAGCCGCGCTTATGAGAAATGAAGCGCTTGATCACATCCTATTTTATGGCCCTCCAGGGTTAGGAAAAACCACACTTGCTCAAATTGTCGCCAATGAAATGGACGTTAATATCAAAGTAACCAGTGGCCCTGCAATTGAGCGACAAGGCGATTTGGCTGCCATTTTGACGTCGCTTGAACCTGGTGATGTTTTGTTTATTGATGAAATACACCGATTACCTCGTGTGGTTGAAGAAGTTCTTTACTCAGCCATGGAAGACTATGTAATCGACATCGTTATCGGAAAAGATGGACAGTCGAGATCGATAAGGATTGATTTACCACCATTTACCCTTGTTGGTGCGACCACGCGCTTTGGTGATTTATCTGCACCTTTAAGAGACCGATTTGGTGTTGTAATGAGACTCGAATATTATAAAAATGAAGAACTGGCGGATATTATAAGACGGACCTCGATTGTATATAAAACTGAAATTGAAGCAAACGCTGTCCTTGAATTATCAAAACGAAGCCGAGGGACACCTCGTATTTCGAATCGATTGTTTAGAAGAGTTCGCGATTTTGCCCAAATCATTGGTGATGGTGTGATCACAAAGGACATAACAAACTTAGCACTTGATAAACTCGGTATTGCCCCTTCAGGACTCGACTACACCGACAAACGCTATTTAAGTGCGATTGTTGAAAAATTTGGTGGTGGCCCAGTTGGGCTAGAGTCAATTGCCGCGACAATCGGCGAAGAAGTAACAACCGTAGAAGACGTTTACGAGCCATTTTTACTGCAAGAAGGCTATATTAAACGCACCGCAAGAGGGAGAGTTGCTATGAAAAAAACATACGACCTCTTGGGTATAAAATATTTTAAAGGACTATTTGAAGAATGAAAACAAACGATTTTGATTTTAACTTACCAGAAGAGCTCATTGCTCAACACCCATTAGAAAACAGAGACACATCTAGATTACTCATTGTTGATCGAGAAAATCAATCGTTTTCACATAAGCATTTTTATGATATCCTAGAGGAATTATCATCAAATGATGTACTCGTAATCAATAATACAAAGGTAATGCCAGCACGACTGATTGGGGAAAAAGAAGACACAAACGCCGTGATTGAACTCTTGCTTTTAGAACAAAAAGAATCCTTATGGGATGCACTTGTTAAACCGGGTAGACGTGTAAAAGTAGGCACAGTCATCACTTTTGGTAGAGGGATGCTAAAAGCCAAATGTGTGGGTGAAAAGGAAGATGGAATAAAAACCTTTCAAATGATCTATGAAGGGATTTTTTATGAAATTCTTGAGCAGCTTGGTCAAATGCCACTGCCACCATATATCCATGAAAAACTTGAGGACAAAGACCGTTATCAAACCGTATACGCAAAAGAAATCGGCAGTGCAGCGGCACCAACCGCGGGTCTTCATTTCACCAAAGATTTATTAGACAAGATTAAAGAAAAGCAAATTGAAATCATCGAAGTAACGCTCCATGTTGGTCTTGGTACGTTTAGACCAACTTCAACAGAAACCATCGAAGATCACCACATGCATAAAGAAAGTTACTTGATTTCTAAGGATGCTGCAAACCGATTAAATCTAGCAATGCAAAACAAGAAAAGAATTGTTGCGGTTGGAACGACTTCGGTTAGAACATTAGAAAGTAATTACGATGGGACGAGTTTTAAACCTGGTTTATACGAAACAGACATATTCATTTACCCAGGCTACAAATTTCTAACAATTGGCGCTTTAATTACCAATTTTCATTTGCCCAAATCAACACTGGTTATGCTGGTTTCAGCATTATCCAGTCGAGAACTAATTTTAAAAGCATATGAAGAGGCAATTAAAGAAAAATACCGATTCTTTTCTTTTGGAGACGCAATGTTCATCAAATAAATATAAAAAATTAGATAAAGGAAGTCAACACTAGTTTAAGTTTTATTTATCCCTATTTATGAACACACTTAAAAACCAGATTTGAAATCTAGTATTCTAAGTAGTATAATGAAATTGAAATTTATTTG
>Ga0265295_1000810_pt1 | contig 59108 bp, 49 predicted proteins | sample Munlansysbiofilm_FD_192503 | JGI IMG/M metagenome (GOLD analysis project Ga0265295, IMG submission 192503) | Leachate microbial communities from a municipal landfill in Southern Ontario, Canada - Methane capture system biofilm | ecosystem: Engineered > Solid waste > Landfill > Unclassified ... | reverse complement strand
CGATAACCGGTTGAACATAATAAGTGGGAAAATACTTCGAAAGCTGGGGCTTCGTTAGCTTACCCCACAGCTCCTAAGCTGGTTTGTGTCTGGTGTAGGACTTTGTCTGGCCCAACAAAGTCCTCGACACTATCCCTTTGTATCTGCCCTTAACTAGCATTTTCCTTGTTTTTATTTTACTTGGAACCGTCCCACAAACCACTGAAGAAATTCCGTGCATTCACTCCAAGGGAGCGATTGTTATAGCCCCCCTCCTGCAACACCAGCGTAGGTAGCTGCAGGTGCCCAAGGGTTTGTCCCAGGGTGGCAAAATCTTTGGCGCTAAAGCTCCAGGTTCCGGTTGGATCACCTTTGGCGGTATCCAGCCCCAGACAGATCAGCAGATAAACAGGCTTAAAGCGTCGAACACGTTGCAATCCTTTGTGCAACGCCTTCGAATACTGCTCGAAATTGAGTTTTTCGGGCAGCGGCAGATTGAGATTGTACCCTTTTCCCTCCCCCTCTCCAGTCTCCTGCGCGAAACCGCAAAAATAAGGATACGCAAAGCTGGGGTGCCCATGGAGTGAAACTGTGAGCACATCACTGCGGGGATAAAAAATCTGCTGTTGGCCATTGCCGTGATGGTAATCGATATCCAGTATCGCCACCCGCCCGAACTTGCTCAGGTACTGCGCCGCCACCGCCGCGCTGTTCAGATAACAAAACCCCCCGAACGCCTTGTGTTCTGCGTGATGCCCAGGCGGGCGTACCAGCGCATAGGCCAAACGCCGCCCTTCCAGCAATTGATCTGCACAGGAAAGAGCGCAGTCCACCGCCCGCGTGGCCGCACTCCAGGCGTTTTTATTCAGGGGAGTGAAGGTATCTATACAATAATACCCAGCGCGTACTGCCATCTCTTTGGGAGGGCGCGCCGCATTACGCAACGGGAAAACATACGGATAGACCGATTTTCCCGCTTCGAGGGTTTGGCACATGCGCTTGAAGTAGTTAATGTAGTCGGCGCTGTGGACCGCGCGCAGATGCTTCTCGGCATAACCTTCAACCTTGATTTTCTCGAAGATGTCGAGTTTGTCCAACTCTTTAACAATGGAGCGGATCCGCACTGGTGCTTCCACATAACCGCGTTCCTTGACGTGGTGAATATCGTGTCGGTCGTTGATTGCCAGCGCAATTCGCTTAAACTTGCCCCTCACCGGGTGGATTTTATCCGGCTGCTGGGTTTTCACATATTGTGGCGAACGCAGGCGGATCGGCTCATCGACAAACGAGGTCACCACCCGTTCGATATACTCTTGCGGACACAGGTGTCCGTAGCGCCGTTCAAGAATGGCGCGCACAATTTTCTGAGCGGCATCCGCCCCCAGCTCCTGCGCCTGCCCCAGCGCATCGAACACCAGATATGGAGGGTTGTCCGCATCCTCTGGCCTCACTGGAGTTTCGTAGGCGGTGCCGATAATCGGATACGCCTGATAGGCTTCATAAAACTTCAGACGCGCGCGGTTCTGCTTGAGGATCTGCGGATCTTCACACAGCTGCGGGTCATCGGGCAGACACTCAAAAAAAATCCCGTACACTCCCAGCGCCAGAGCCTCCTCACGCACATGCGCATACAGCGCCCCGCCGATTCCACCACCGGTAATATTCTTCGCGGTAGAAATATAATCGAGATAACAAAAGCGCAGCTGGGCATCATGCGACAGAAGGGCGAACCCCTGGACCGTGCCATGTGAATCTTCGGCCACATAGACAATGGAGCGAAACTTATGCTTCAACGGGTTAAGGAGCAGCTCAGGGATCTTGTCAACATCGTATTTAGCCAGGTGTGGAAACTGGTCGCGCAGAATCTGCTGCACTTGCGCAACAGCCAGACGATTGGCGGGGAAAACATCATCAAACACGCGGCGGATACGAAACATATATTGACCTCAAAATTACGCAGAAATGGATTGAACTCTAGCACGAAAAAGGGCTGCGTAAAGAGGACTATCAGCAAACTATCCACAAATTATGCCGCGTAATTTTACTTCTGATGTTTGTCTGATACATTTGTGTTGACAACAAAATCTTGCTCGCGTATAGGCTCAAGAAAACAGCATTTCGGCATGGGAAAAGCGTAACGACCTCAGCGTAAAAAGTAACCCCTTTTTATAGCCACAGCCGCCAGGCTCCCACACCGGAATATGCCAATCTCCCAACCGGGAGATTTTTCCGCACCATGGCTTTTAAGGGGTTATAACATGCATATTGCGCTTGTATTCAACTTACGCGCGGAGTCCGTCCCTAACGACGAACCTCCGGCGGAACCTCCCGGTCATTCCGCCGCCAATCCCAACGCTGATATCTACGCCGAGTGGGATGATATTCACACCATCAATGCGGTCGCAGCAGCACTGGCGACCCGCCATCAGGTGACACTGGTCAACGCCGACCTCGATGCCTTCGAAAAACTACGCAACTTAAAACCAGAGCTGGTTTTCAATATCGCCGAAGGGCTGCACGGTGCGAGCCGCGAAGCCCAGATGCCGGCGCTCTTTGAGATGCAGCAGCTGCCCTATACCGGCAGCGATCCTGTCACTCTCGGTCTTTGTCTCGATAAACGCCGCACCAAGGAAATTCTGGCGCAGCACCGGGTGCCTTCACCCCGTTTCTGGGTGGTCGACTCGGTGCTGGAGCTGCCGCAACGGCTGCGCTATCCGCTGATGGTCAAACCACCGCTGGAGGGATCAAGCAAGGGGATCACCGACAAGGCGCTGGTGCGCAACCGCAAAGAGTTGCACCAGCAGGTTGAGTGGGTGATTTCAACCTATCACCAGAGTGCGCTGGTGGAGGAATATCTTCCTGGGCGGGAATTCACCGTGGCGCTGCTTGGTAATGATGTTGACCTGCGTGTGCTACCCCTTGTCGAAATCAATTTTGCCAGTTTACCCGCGGGGGGCAACCCGATCTATTCCTATGAAGCCAAGTGGATCTGGGATACCGAAGCAGAGCCGTTGCAGATTTTTAGCTGCCCAGCTACGCTCGAACCGTTGTTGCAACTTCAGATCGAAGAGGTGTGCCGCAGGGCGTTTAAGGCGCTTGGCTGCCGCGACTGGTGCCGCATCGACGTGCGCCTCGATGCTGAAGGATATCCGCAAATCATCGAACTCAACCCCCTCCCCGGTATTCTGCCCCGACCGGAACAGAACAGCTGTTTCCCGAAAGCTGCCCGCGCCGCCGGGCTCGACTATACCCAACTGATCCTCAGTGTGGTGGACGCCGCCTGCGTCCGGCTGCAGCTCAACCAGGGGGACGCCAGTGAATATCGCCGTCTGCTTTAACTTAGCTCCTGCAGTGCCGCTGTACGGTGAGCAGCAGGATCATATCTCTGAAGCGGGTGCCGAACTCGAAGCCGAAGCGGTGGTAGCTGCCCTTAAGCTCCTTGGACACACCCCAACCCTGGTGCCTCTGGGCGCACAGATAAGCACTTTTGTCGGTGCGCTGGTGAAACTGCAACCGCAACTGGTGTTCAACCTGTGTGAAGGCTTCTGGGGACAGAGCAGCCGCGAGATGCATGTCGCGGCGCTGCTTGAGCTGCTCGGCTTGACCCACACCGGTTCTCCCCCCCTGACCCTCGGTCTAACCCAGAACAAGGCGCTGACCAAGGATCTACTGGTGCGCCACAAGCTGCCGACGCCGAACTACCTGCTGCTTGAGCCGGGTGCGGCGCTGCCGCAACAGCTGGAATTGAGCTGGCCACTGATCGTCAAACCCTGCCTCGAAGATGCCTCCATCGGGATCGGTGCCGAGAGTGTCGTCAGTGATCTGAGGGCATTGCTCAACCGCATCGCATACATCCACGCCCAGTATCGGCAGGGGGCACTGGTGGAAGAGTTTATTGCGGGACGCGAATTTAACGCGGCAGTGATCGGCGATTGCGCCCTCGAAGCCCTGCCGGTTGCGGAGATCTGTTTTCAATCCGGTCTAGAGCGCCAAATTGTCAGCTACGCAGGCAAATGGCTGGAGGATTCCACCGCATATGTTGCCACTGCGCCGGTCTGTCCGGCACTGGTATCAGCGCAGGAGGCAGAAGCGATCCAAGCGGTGGCACTGCGCGCATGTCATCTGCTCGGCTGTCGCGACTATGCTCGCGTAGATATCCGGATGCGTGACGGCATCCCTTACATCCTTGAAGTAAATGCCAACCCCGACATCTCTCCAGATGCTGGCCTTGCCCGTGCAGCCCATGCGGCAGGGCTGGAGTATCCGGCTTTAATTGGCCGAATTCTGGAGTTATCTCTTACCCGTATGGAGAACACCAATGCGTAAACTGCTTGCTTCCGACCTGCTCCAACTGCGCCAGATTCTGGTCGCTACCCAGGTCTTTACCGATATAGAAGTCAACTGCGCCATGGAACTGCTTGAAACAGTTCTCAACGACCCAGAGCAAAAAGATTACCAAGTGATCATCGCCGACGACAAAACAGCAGTGGCCGGGTTTGCGCTGTTCGGTCCGGTGCCGTTGACGCACGGAACTTATGATCTTTACTGGATTGCCACCGACCCCGACCTGCATGGTGCAGGGATTGGACGCCAACTGATGCTGGAAGTGGAAAAACGTTTACGCGCCGCAGGGGCAAGGCTGCTTTGCCTAGAAACCTCTAGTCAGGGTAACTACACCCGTACGCGTAAATTTTACCAGCAGGCCGGCTATCAGGAGGAAGCACGTATCCGTGACTTCTACCGCCCCGGAGACGATCGCATCACGTACGTCAAACGCTTTCACCCCTAGGCAAGGAGCACGCCATGGAAGTCTGGCAAAAACAGCTACAAGCAAGCATCACCAGCCCCGGCACATTAACCCGCCGCTTCGGCGTTGACCCCCGCCCTCTCGAAGAGGTTGTAGCTAAATATCCGATGCGGGTTCCCGCCTATTATCTTGGCCTGATAAAGGAAGTGGGCGACCCGATCTGGAAACAGGCGGTGCCTGACCTGCTAGAAATTCAGGATAGTGTCTGCGTCTACGATCCCCTCGAAGAGGAGAATCAAAGCCCGGTGCCTAATCTGGTGCATCGTTATCCGGATCGCGTCCTGTTTCTGGTTTCTTCGGAGTGCGCCATGTACTGCCGCTTCTGTACCCGGAAGCGCAAGGTTGGGGGCGAAAACATGCGCATTACCAGTGAGACCATCAGTGCCGGAATTGACTACATCAGTCACCACCCGCAGATCCGTGACGTCATTGTTTCGGGCGGAGATCCGCTGCTGCTCTCGGACGATAAACTTGATTCGATTCTTGCGCGCCTGCGGGCAATCCCCCACGTGCAGATCATCCGTATCGGCACGCGGGTACCGGTGGTGTTGCCTGCGCGCATCACCCTAAATCTGGTGCGAGTGCTGCGCAAGCACCATCCGCTGTATATCAACACCCATTTTAACCACCCAAATGAGGTCAGCGAACAGTCGTCCAAGGCGTGTGCCCGCCTTGCCGACGCCGGCATTCCCCTAGGCAATCAGACGGTGTTGATGCGGGATATCAATGATGACCCGCAGGTGATGAAACTGCTGATGCAGAAACTGCTCGCGATCCGGGTACGCCCTTACTACATCTATCAGGCGGATCTGGTGCAGGGTACCGATCACTTTCGCACCAGTGTTGAAGAGGGGCTCGAAGTGATCCACGCCCTGCGGGGTCACACTTCGGGGATGGCAGTGCCCGCTTTTGTTATCGATGCTCCCGGTGGCGGCGGTAAAATTCCGCTCCTTCCAGAGTACCTGCAGGCACTTGGCAGCGAAGTGATCCTGAAAAACTATCTGGGAGAAACCTACTCCTATGTCAACGCAGCCTCAAAGGTAGAGAAGGAACAGACTCGGAAGGTGGCGAACTAAAACAGCCTACATATCAGACCCTTAACCATAATCCATGAAATCGCCTCTGAAGTTTCACTATCCACAGAGGCGATTTTCAGTTAATATTCTAATATACTCTTCGGGGTCTTCAAGGGTTAACAAACCAGCCACCATACATTACATGGAGGAGAATCCTTGATGTTCTGCGCCTTGATGTTCTGAGAGGTAACGCTCTACCGACCCGCACCGTTTCTTCACATCCAACTGTTGCACATGCTTTTGCAAGTAACTTCATATGAAAAGATGCATACTTGGTTGGGGTATCCCAACCCCCGCACCGACATCAATGTTCAGGATTCTGCTTCTGACATGCGTTGTTCTGTTGTATACCCAATCGAGCGGATGGGCGCTGGATGGGGAAAAACTTACAGTTGAAATCACAGGGATTACACATGATGTGCTCCAAAATATTGAGCTACAACTTAGTGCTCACACTGCAGCGAAAGAGCAGGAACTGGGGCTACTCAAAAGTTTGAGTTTCCGCCAAAAAAAGAAAACTCCACCATTGTCTGTAGCCGATATCAAGCGTCTGCATCGCATCGCACCAAAAGAAATTCGCCAGGCATTGCAACCGTTTGGTTACTATGCCCCCATCATTGAGACAAAACTTGAAAAGACCCCGGATGGATGGCAGGCCGTTTACCAGATTGATCCCGGACCGCCTACCATCCTAGATCACGTTGAAATCCGCGTTGAGGGCGAAGGTGCGCAAGAACCCTCCGTTACCCAGGTGTTGACTTCAACTAAAGTAGTTACGGGGCAGAAGCTCAAACATCATGCATATGAACAAACCAAAGATCAGCTCGCGGATGCTCTCTATGACGCCGGATATATAGATGCGCGTTTCATCCGCAATGAAATAAGAGTCTATCCCTTAAAACAACAAGCCAATATTTACTTAATTGCTGATTCGGGGCCTTTGTTTCATTTTGGTCCGGTCAGCGTCGAGCAAGAGATTCTGCAGCAGGATTTTGTAGACAAATTCGCTACCTTTGAGCCTGGCGAACGTTTTGATTACAGCAAACTGGTTGACTACCAGCTTGCTCTTACTGATAGCAACTATTTTAGCGAGGTTGAGATTCTGGCGGAGCGTACCCGTGCAATCGGGACCGAAATACCAGTAATTGTCAAAGCCACAGCGAACAAACCACGCCGCTATACTGCAGGCATTGGTTACGGCACCGATACTGGCCCTCGTGGTACTGCTGGAGCAGAGTTTCGGCGCATCAATCGGCGCGGGCACAAAACCCGTTTTGACCTTCTGGCCTCTGATATTGAACAATCGATCAACACCCAATACCTGATCCCTATCCTGAACGTCACTACCGACTATCTTGCCTTCACTGCTTATGCTGCGCAGAACCAGATAGGTGATATCGATACGCGCCAGTACAAGTTTGGTACCAGAATCAATCAAAGATGGTTTGGATTCCGGCGCCAGCTCTCCCTTACCCTTGAACGGGAAAATTTTGATATCGGCGCGGGAACCCAAACATCGACCCTGGTGGTACCCGGCATCCAGCTCTCCCGTACTTATGCAAATGACCTTGTATTCCCCCGTTCTGGCTATAGCATGCGCCTTGATATCCATGGAGGGGTAAAGAGCCCATTAACTGAGACAACATTTCTCCGCACCAGCATCAATGTGCGCTCGGTGCTCCCCGTTGCGCGGCGGGGGCGCGTGCTGGTGCGCGGTGAACTTGGCACCATCCAAACAGACGCGTTTTCCGACCTCCCCCCCTCGCAACGGTTTTTTGCCGGTGGCGACCAGAGTGTGCGCGGGTATGGATTTCAGGAATTGAGCCCTAAAAACCAAGATGGTGATGCAATCGGGGGGGAACATTTGGCCGTCGCAAGTATTGAGGCAGATTATCTGGTGTATAAAAATTTCGGGGTCGCAACCTTCTTTGATATCGGTAACGCCGGCAGTAAAATTCTCTCCGATCTAAAAAGAGGGGTGGGGATTGGTCTGCGCTACCGCTCTGTAGTTGGGATGCTCCGCCTCGATGTTGCTCGCCCGCTAGATGATAGTACCAACAGCTTGCGCGTACATATCAGTATCGGAGCAGACCTATGAAGCGCGCCCTGAAAATATCCTTGCTCACGGCGTGTGGAGTGGGCGCAATGTTGCTGGCAACGCTGTTCTCTGCGTTTCTATGGAGCATAGAGACTGAAAGCGGGACCCACTTTGTGTGGCGGCATGCGCGCACTTTTTTACCCCCAAGTGTGGAAATACGCACCCTGGAAGGGCGTCTTGCCGGTCCTCTTGAAGTTAAGGGTGTGAAAATTACCCATAGCACATTTTTGCTTGAAATAGATCAGTTCGAACTTGAGTGGCACCCATGGCGGCTGTGGAATAAGGTGCTGGATGTGGAGAGTGTCGCGCTTCATGGGGTACGCTATACACATCTGGACTCTGCCCATATAGAGGATAGCGCAGAAAAACCTGAGGAAGAAACACCTCCAGCAATGCTGCCGAAGAACATTGAACTTCCTTTTGGTATTGCAGTACACATCGGCGCGGCACGTCTGCACGATTTTCAGTTTAACACTGCCGCAGAGGAGACCTCTTTTGAGATATTTTCCGCGCAGCTGAAGGCTGACATGGATAAGCAGACACTTGAGATAACGAGCCTGGCTGTAAAATCATCACTATTCGGGGTAGAGGGTAACGCCCTTCTGCATACCCACGCAGACTTTCCCCTTCAGGCTGAACTAAAGTGGCAGGTCCCTGTACCTGACTACCCCACCCTGCATGGGAACACACGCATAAACGGTACCCTGCGTGAGACAACCATCTCCAACAACATCGCCACGCCATATGCTATCCAGGCCACAGTGCAACTTACCAACCCTGTCGAAAACCTTGCGTTTGAAGGCTCAGTGCTGCTCAACCCCCTGCTCCTGCAGAGCATTCATAAAGACCTGCCCCCCGTAACCACCCAGGTAGAAATCAGGGGGAAAGGGACACCTGACGCTATCACCTTTAACCTTGATGGCTGGGCAGAAAAGCCGGATATGGGTCGCATCAACACTACCCTTGCGGGAGGGTTCAAAGCTGGAACCAAAGCTGGAACCAAGGCTGGAACCAAGGCTGGAACAATAACCATTGATGCACTCAAACTGGGAGTTGCACATCAACCCGCTCAGGCAACAGCCAGAGGGGAAATAGAGTTAAGCACCCCACCAATGTTCGACCTTACCCTTGGGTGGGAGCAACTCCAATGGCCGTTACACGGCGATCCATTGCTCACAAGCCCCCTAGGAGCGTTGCAACTAAGTGGAACATGGGAGAAGCTACATGCCGCACTGGAGATCGCTGTGGGAGACAGGGGGAGCATTGAAGGGTACGCGGACAGAGAGGATGATGTGCTCGATATCGCTCTGTTGTGGCACGATCTTCAATGGCCTCTGCACCAACCCAAGGTTAAAAGTTCCACTGGGCACATTACGCTGGGGGGCGAAATTAATGCCTATACCTTCAATGCGCAGGCAGATGTTGCAGTGCCGGATCAGATAGAGGCCAAATTTCTCCTTCAAGGGCAGGGCAGTCACGAAGGAGTACAGGTGGCAACTATTGATATCAGCACCCTCGATGGCAGCATTGCAGGTGATGCCGGGCTCCGTTGGGCCCCTGAACTGCAAGGAGATATCCACTTATCTGGACAAGGGCTGAATCCAGCAGGGATTCTGCAGGAGTGGCCGGGCAAGCTGGAGTTTTCGTTAACCGCGCAAGGTGGCATGGATGACGGCACTCCGCATGTAGAGGTGGAAAACTTTTCCACGCAGGGGCACCTGCGCAATTATGCAGTCGCTCTGCAAGGAGCCGGTTCATATGCGGATAGTATCACAACCCTGAAACGCCTTGACCTGACCTCAGGTGCTTCACGGGTTGAAGTCAGCGGCACCCTGAGTGAGATTCTGGATGTGCAATGGCAGATTCAGAGTAAAGATCTGGATTCCTTGCTCCCAACAGCTTCGGGGCGCCTCAATGGCGCAGGAACCCTGGAGGGATCAGTTAAAGAACCGCGTATAACAGCTACTCTGAGCGCAGCTGGCGTGACCTATCAAAACTACCACCTGAACTCTCTGAGCCTTGATGCGGATGTGGATGTGGCGGGAAAGACTCAGTCAAATATTGTACTCAAGGCAAATAATGCCCATGCGGCAGGAGTTGAGCTCCAAGACTTGCTCTTCAGTGCCCACGGAACCCCGGCAGCACATACCCTTACCCTCGAAGCAAACACCTCCGCAGGAGGAGCGGACATCGCCCTGCAGGGTGACTTAAATCATCTGGGACAACCGGAGATCAGCTGGAATTTCACCTTAAATCAGGCTGAACTCAGCTACCCCGATCTCGCCCCGTGGATACTCCAACACCCTTTTGCGGGACACATCTCTGCCAGCAAGGCTACCCTAGCGCAAAATTGCTGGGGATCTGGCACAGCGTTACTGTGCCTGAACGGCACGCGTACGCCACACAAGGTAGAAGCGGATTTCACCTTATCCAATCTGCCCTTTTCCTATCTATCCCCCTACATCCCGGCTGAGATCGAAGTGCAGGGGAACCTGAATGGACACGGGTTGTTTGCTCAAGAAGGAGAAAATGATCCCTTCATGCAGATTGCCCTCACCACCTCTGCAGTTCGGCTCTTAGCACACGCTGAGCCCACAGAACAGGAAAAAAGTGAGGTGATAATTGAGTTCGAGCCTGCAGATTTTAGTGTACAGATGGAGCATGGTGCTCTTCAAGCACAGCTGGAAATACCGTTGTCCGCGACAGATATAATCGCCATCAAAGGAAATATTTCCCAAGGACAAAGCCCGTTGATGGAGCGCGCACTAGAGACAGAGGTCACTACAAACATTGACAACCTCGATTTTATTGCGGATCTGCTCCCCGAAGTGCAAAAACTTTCCGGCACACTCAGTGGCGCTATGGCTATCACAGGGAGTCTGGCAGAACCTTTATTTCATGGGAAACTGACCTTGCGCGAAGGGGCAGCCGAATTGGAACGTCCGGGATTGAATCTGCAGGATATTCAGATCGAATTAAGTGGCACAGGTGCTAAGGGTGTGCGTTTAAATGCCCATGCTGTCTCCGGCGAGGGGGAGTTGAACATTGACGCCACTTCCGATTTCCGCGCCAATGCAGATATTAGCGTAAAGGGAAAAAACTTTAGAGCAATCAACACCCTTGAAGCACAGATCGACGCATCCCCAGATCTATCTATCACCATGCGCCAAAATAGGATCGATGTTGGAGGAGAATTGATTCTTCCCAAGGCACAAATCACCATTAAAGAGTTGCCTGAAGCATCAATCAAAGTTTCCGAAGATCAGATAATTGTTGAAGCCGCAGAGCCAGATAATGATGATGCATCAAGCAAACGTGAAATCCATGCGCGCGTGCGCACCGTGCTAGGCGACAACGTCCGCTTTAACGGATTCGGCCTTAAGGCGCGCATTCAAGGAGAGCTCCTGGTTATTGAGCGCCCCGGGGAAGCCACTACCGCCAGCGGCGAGCTTCACATTGTAGATGGAGAGTATCGGGCCTATGGGCAGGGGCTGGTGATAGAAAAGGGGCGGCTCCTTTTTTCTGGAGGCCCCATCAATCAGCCAGGGCTAGATGTGAGAGCAGTACGGCGCCCCAAAGAGGGGATTACCGTTGGGGTTCAGGTTAGAGGCGGTCTTAAAAAACCCGACTTCAGGTTATTTTCTGATCCAAATATGACTCAAGGCAACCAACTCTCCTACCTCGTACTCGGTCGCCCCCTGAGCGGAACCTCAGGGAGTGAGGGCTCCGCCCTGAGCCGCGCTTCACTGGCACTGGGATTAAGGGGAGGCAACGTAGTGGCAGAAAAAATTGGAGGCAGTATAGGGCTCGATCAGTTCGGCATTGACTCAGGCGAAGCTGGTTCGGACTCCAGTCCAGAAAACACCTCCTTTGTAATTGGGAAATACCTCTCCCCCAAACTGTATATCAGTTACGGATTGGGATTATTCAACCAGACCTCCTCGCTCCAATTGCATTACACCATCAGCAAACACTGGAAGTTCATGACCGAATCCGCCACGGAGGCAAGGGGCGCAGACTTGATTTATGTAATTGAAACAGAATAAGCGGCAAGTCCAGTTTGGTGCATATTTTTGTTCATACTATTTTGTTCATACTAAAGTGTTCTGCCCCAGCACCGGCTTCCCCAACGTTTGAGGTGACACAACAACTTTAACGCTGAACACCAGGTGCCACCCCAGGGCAAATTGGCGGCAGATGGCGTGACCGCTTAACGTCGAAAACCTTAAGAGCTGCGCTGCAGATGTTGACGATTTCTTTTACACTTTAAGCAGACAAACACTTCATCGCAACGTAACATCCTGTATATATGGGAGAAAAATAAGCTGGAACAGTGCTTGCATAATAGTTTTGTACTGAACTAATTCGAGATAGAAAACATTGTCAATTCCATTGACCATCCGCAGGGATGTAAAACTCAAAAAGGAGGTAATATTATGTTACGAAGAGCGCTGTTTTTAGTCGTTATCTTTACGTTTGTGCTTAGTTCTTCTGCCATGGCCATTGTTACCACATGGGGCTACACGATCGAGTCTCAATTTATTAACAGTAGCTATAGTGGATCATTTTTCTCTTCAACCCCCACAGAGTTAACATGGGGAGCAGGGGCTAATAGTAGTAGCCTTGTTATCGATACACCAACAGTTATAGGTGACGTTGATACCTATGTGGGGGGATTACCACCAAGCACATACTGGGCGAATTCAACTTCCTTGACTCACAACAACTTTGTTATAACTGGCACTTCACTACTGAGCACTGTTCTGCGCAGTACTGTAACCTTGGATCCATTTATTCCGGACAACCCTGCGTTACCACCCCAAGTATTTGATTTTGAAATAAAATTTATTGAAACGCCAAACGTTGGGGGTTTCCAGAATGATGTGTTCGCGGTGTTAAGTGGATTCCCCAACTTCAACTTTAACTACGACGCCGGTGATGGTGATGGTGATATTCCCTATTTTGTTAACCTGTTTCCCAGTGATGGAACTGTGTTGAGCTTACTTACTGGAGAATATGCCAAGTTAGTTAACGTACCTGAGGGGACCTTAGGGTTTACAACGGAAGAAAATCAAAGCACTACATTGCCCTTCGCTTTTACCATCTCAACTCAAGAGATCAACCCCATTCCTGAGCCTTCCACTCTTCTGCTGTTGGGTGGTGGATTACTCGGCCTTGGCTTCTATGCACGGCGGAAAAACAAGTAATATAGCTAAAGCAGCAAACTAGAATTAAATTGATCGAGGCAAGCCAATTGGCTTGCCTCTTTTTTATACTACAGTTCAAACTACCCCTTCGTTTGCTCGTGTGGAGTGAACTGCATCAGCCATCACCCATTTCATCCTCAAAAACCTGTATCTTGCACTCAGACTGCCACGTGAAGCTGGGCATAAGGACAAACTCGCCAGCCTGGAGTGACGAGTTTGTGGTATCCAAAAACTTGCGCTACTTCAGCCTGGTTAAGGTCTACTGCACTCAAGAGATAAATCTGCTATCTTTCTTATTACGTAAGCTGGGCGCAACTTTTAGTCACAGTGCTTACAGAGAAACATCGATCCTAAAACCACCCTCAGACGGGTTGCAGAACGGTTCCAACTTTCACGGCTTGATCCAAGGGCTATTTACTATGAGCAAGGTGCAGAAATCTAAGTGTAGTTTGCCAGTACCGCGCTATCTGCGGGTGGGGTCAATTCTGGCGCTGATTCTTTTAGTGGGAGGTGTTCTGTCGGTGCCGGTCTGTGCAGAAACACAGAACGCAAAAAAACGCCACCAATTGATTGAAGAGCGTGTATTTAGAAATTACCGCGAAACCCCCTTTTCTATGCATAAGCTGAACTACGCCGTCATTGGCAACAATGACCTAAAACTTCAGTATAGCTTTAAGTACCGCTTCTTTACCAAGGCCGACCTGTATGGGTCTTTTACCAATCTCATCCTCTGGGATATCTATGAAGACCAGAATCCGGCCTACGATAATAATTATCAGCCTGAACTTTTTTACCGCTTTGTAAAAGAAAACAAGTTGTTTCTGTCGGCTGATGTCGGGTATTGGCACCTCTCCAACGGTACGTCAGGGGAAGACGCACGCTCATGGGATCGATTATTTGTCCGGCTGCAGCAGATCACAAAAATATTCGATACAGATTTGTACTGGACTGCCCACATCTGGCCTATAACCCTCTATGAGGGGAGAGAAAATAGAGATATTAACAACTATCTCGGCTGGTGGGATTTCGGATTTCGGCTGAAAAACATTCTTAAACACCAATCGGGCGACGGGTTGGATTTTCAATTCAATTTCCGCTCCGGCAATCACGGTATCCCTTTTGATAAAGGGAATGCGACTGTGGGGTTACAATATCGGATCCAGCGCTGGACCACGTTCAACCCCACCCTTTATCTGCAGTATTTCACCGGCTACGGCGAAGTTATCCGCGATTACAATGTCAGAAGTGACGAATTGAGGGTAGGTATATCCTGGTTCTATTGAAATAAAGGTAGCACTTTAAACTCGAGCAGAAGCATCCCACAGAATCTGCTTTCCCAAAATCTGTTTTTTTAGTAGATCTCGACCAAATAAATCCGTTCACTATTAGCTGCTGCTTAGTTCGGATCGAGGTGGCTGTGGCAAGTTTCAGCTCCACCTCATTATCGAGTTGCTGATTTGCCAGTTTTTGCCGCAGTGAACGTATCCTTATGCAGAACCCCTCCGGCAGAAAAATTCTTTCTGACCGTCAGATGCATTGCCAGCACCACGGTTATGGCGGTACCGGTCAAAATGGCAATCATGATGGCTATCTGATATTTGATTGCCACCATGGGGTCACCGCCGCCAAGGATCACCCCAGTCATTACCCCGGGTAGCGCTACCAGCCCTATCGTGGCCGTGGCGGCAATCGTTGGAGTCAAAGCGGCTTCGCATGCATCGCGGATGAAGGGACGCAATGCCTCCTGTAGGTTCGCTCCCTGCGCTAAAGTGGATTCAAAGCGTTTTTCGTATTTTTTAAGGTCTGAATAAAAGGTACGCAGTCCAATTATATCCGCGCGCAGGCAGTTGCCCAAAATCAGACCACTTAAGGGGATAAGATACTGTGCGCTCAGGGCGTTTTCACCCCGCAGCAAAAAGACCACAAAGTACAACAAAGGGATGGCGGTACCGACTGCCAGGGCCAGAAACAGAGGGGTAGCAACTTTGCGCAGACGTAGCTGACATCCACGTACAATGGAAAAATCGGCTACCAAAATCATTACAATTATCCACGCCGAGGTAAGCCAGTGATTATTGAGATCGAATATGAACTGCAGATAAAATCCGACAAACACCAATTGCACACTCATGCGCAGTATAGCAATCAATGTCTGATTCAGCAGCGGCACCTTTAGCCACAGTATAATTCCCAGCGGGAGAAGCAAGAGCAGATATCCGCTCGCAAGATGGAAAAAATCTATGTCGATAATGTGCATGTTGTATCCCCTTGTGGCTCAGACATATCTACAACATGATCCGCAAACGCGCTCCAGTCCTGCTCATGTCCTATGGCGAGAATGGAGATGTGCTCCAAACGGCTGAGGATAGCGAGAACCGCATCTTTTGCCCGTTGATCCAACGCCGAGGTGACTTCATCAAGGAGGAGAATTTCCCGTTCAAGCAGCAGAGCTACCATAATGGCAATGCGCTGTTTTTCACCCCCGGAAAGGGCGGATGTTTCCTTCTGCAAAATAGTGTGGGGCAGCAGCAGGTGTTCAAGCAACTGGGGAACCCGATCAAGGTTTTTGCGTAGGTGGCGGTTGTTGTGAAACGCAAAAACTTCAGCCAGGTTTGCTTGAACCGTGCCGCTGCTCAACTCGGGTTCCTGCGCTACATAGGCCATGCGGGTGCGCAGTTCCCACACCGACTGCCCCGTGAGTTGCTGCCCCAAAATCTTTACGCTTCCAGTATCAGGGGGGATAAAACCAAGAATGCAGCGTAACAGAGTTGATTTTCCACACCCTGAGCGCCCAGTGAGAGTGATTTTGTCTCCCTGTGGCAGACAGAGATTAAAACCAGCCAAAATCTGCTGCCCCTCAAGGTTCAGGGATAAATGTTCTATTTCAAGCGCAAGTTTGTTCACGATATTGTTCCACCCCCTTTTTGCCGCATTAACCCTCAGCAGTCTTGCCATTGGGGGTGTCTTTTTTCAAAGAAGGCATCTATCCCCTCCTGTTTATCGTTGGTAGCGAAACTCATTCCAAACAGTTCCGTTTCAAAACGAACGGCTTTGTCTAAATCCATCTGCATCCCTTGGTTAACTGCCTGTTTTATCATCCGCAGCGCGGCCTGGGGCTTGGCGGCAATGGTCTGCGCTAGAGTGTGGGTGGCATCAAGCAGTTCTGCGGCAGGAAACACCAGATCAACCAGTCCAAGTTCCAACGCCTGGGGGGCAGTGACCCGTTCACCAGTAAATAGCAGCTTTTTGGCGCGACTGATACCGATAAGGCGCGGCAGCCGTTGGGTCCCACCCCAACCGGGTATTATACCCAGATTGATCTCCGGCTGTCCCAATTGTGCCCCTTCCGCCGCCACACGCAAATCACACGCCAGAGCCAGTTCACACCCACCGCCCAGGGCAAAACCGTTAATAGCAGCAATCACCACGCGGGACGACTCCTCAATGGTTCGAAATAATTCATCCGCAGCTAACGCCACCTTGCGCGCTCCAGCGGGGCCCAAGTTGCGCATAAAGGCAATATCTCCTCCAGCACAAAAAGCTTTTTCGCCCACCCCGGTAAGGATGATTACTTTTACATCTGGTACGGTTTCAAGGGCTTTGAGTGTAGCGGTCAACTCCATTACCGTGGCCTGGTTAAGGGCATTCAGGGCGTCAGGACGATTGATGCTGACATAGGCGATCTGGTCGCGGTGTTCAATAAGAAGATTTGAAGTGGTCACATTTTACCTCTGCTCCGTTACGTTTGTTGAGTTTCTCTATGGTGTTGAATTCTCTCTATGGGTCGCATTTAACCACATACGCTGCGCTTGTCTGTCAGAACCGTTTTTCAAAAAATAAAGTCGGTTGAAAGAAACCGTGAGCTCCGTTCTGAGAGGATTGATCTAAGTATGGTTCTGTTTGCGTCACTCTCTTTGGCTGCCACCAGCGTCCGAATCGAGAATACTCTGAGCGCATCTGTCACCGACAACGTCCCTTCTGCGGAGTCTTTTCTCCCCGTGAAGGGGAAAGTATCTGGCCCCCGTTGGCACTGACTGTTTATGTTGACGCGGCAAACCTGGTTCACCAAGGGATCAATCAGGGAGGCTATCAACTCTGCGTTGCTACCAAACAGGCTAACCTGCTGCCCATAGTTTGATTCGGTAATATACTTCATCGGTTCGTCGATATTGGCAAATCTTACGATTGGCACAATCGGACCGAACTGTTCCTCGAAGTAGAGCCGCATGCCAGGCTTAACCGGATACATAACTGCCGGCACCATGAAGGTCTGGTTCACCGTGCCACCCTGTGCATTGACAAGACGTGCCCCTTTAGCGCACGCATCCTCAATCAACGCGGTGAGATCCTGTGTCTTATTCGGCTCTGGCAATGGCGTTATCTGCACCCCTGTCTCCCACGGCATGCCGCCCACAAGCTTGCTCACGGTGTCACTAAATTTAGCGATGAACGCATCTACAATCTCTTCTTGGACAAAGAGAATTTTGAGCGCTGTACAGCGCTGACCATTGAAGGACAAAGACCCCAATACACATTCCTGTACCGCAAGATCAATATCGGCATCTTTCAACACAATGGCCGCATTCTTTGCCTCAAGCCCTAGTACGCAACGGAGGCGATGCGGCTTGGGATGCTGTTTTTTAAGAATATCGCCGACTCGGCTACTGCCGATGAACGCCAGCACGTCAATTTTGCCGGACTTCATAAGGGGACCAACCACATTTTGCCCTTCGCCGTAGACCGTGTTAACCACACCCGGCGGGAAGGAGTCTCGGAATGCTTCAAGTAAGGGGCCAAGAAGAAGGACACCCATTTTGGGCGGCTTAAAGACCACCGTATTGCCCATGATGAGCGCCGGAATCAGCGTTGTGAAGGTTTCATTGAGCGGGTAGTTGAATGGTCCCATGCATAACACTACCCCCAGTGGGGCGCGGCGGATCTGGGCAATGACACCTTGCTCGATAACGAAGCGTGATGAGACACGGTCCAAATCTTTGAGTGCATCTATCGTATCGATGATGTAGTCAACGGTGCGGTCAAACTCCTTTTCGGCATCAGGGAGGGTTTTGCCTATCTCCCACATCAGGAGCTTAACCACCTCTGCCCTCTGCTCCTTCATACGGCGGGTAAATGCCTCAACATACTTGATGCGATCAGCAACAGACATGGTTGGCCATGCCCCACGACCGTGAGCATATGCCTGATACGCGGCCTCCAGCCCCTCCAGAGCTTCTTTTTCGTTTAACAGAGGATAGCTACCAATGATCTTCTGAGTTATCCCGGCAGTGGATGATACACATATCGGGGATACCACTTCCTGCTGTGCTCCAGCCCAGTCCACCATTTTCCCGTTACACAGATAGTGTCTCTGTTCAATTGGTTCATCAATACGGTATTGCGCCGGGATATCTTTTTCATGTGGGAAAAACTGATCGGTCATATTGACTGCTCCTTCTCTGCCCAAACGTGGAGTTGTCCTGCACATACAAACTTACCTGCAAACGGCAACAGCCGAAGTTGGACTCGGATTTTAAGTAACATATTTATGCCATGCGGCGGTGCGGGGGATGCTAGTGCGCTTAAATCAGTCTACACGAACAGCAGAATTTCGCATGAGGGAACAAGCTTTATTTACACTTATAAAAACAGGGCTAGAAAGAAGAGGGAAAGGCTGAGCAGAATCGGGGAAAAGCTGGAGAGATTTCAGCCGTAGCTATCTGCTCACCGTAGCTATCTGTCCAATGTATATCCGAACAAAAACTATCCAAATCTAAATATTGCTAAAGCACAATACCCAGTAACCTATTGCTGCAGCTTGACTATGCGTAGTTTCTATCCTTAAGGGACGAAACCAATATCCACGGCTAGAAAAACTGATGCTAGCCAGCGCGATCCTGTCAAAAACCAGCTATCACGCGGCGCTGGTCTGTTTGTCCCCAAGGCTGCGCCTGTTTTCGATTTTGAGAAAACAGGCGCAGCCTGATTTTCACGTCAGTTAGTTATGATGCAGGCTTTAGTACAGAATTTGGCATAAGATTTTTATTAGGTAATTTCTATCCCATAGGGTCGCGTAAAATAGCGGTAAACATCTGCTTTTCTTCAGACTCGGACGCTAGGACCAGGACTATTTCAATCTCTTTTGTGCGCCCATGTACATTTTTAATGCGATAATTCCCCGCGTGGACATACGCCTGCCCGCCCCCATTCTTAAGCATTTTTTCAACTTGCTGCTGTAGTTCTGCGCCCTTGTCAAGATAGTCGTATAGGCTCTCGCCCAGAAGATCCTGGCGTGATAGGCCCACCAACTGTTCTGCTTTCTGGTTGGATATCACCACTCTGCCATTGCCCAGGAAGGTTATGATTGCTGAGCGGGTTGCCTCAATCAAACTGCGATAGCGCTCTTCCGATTCCTCTCGTTGAAGGGTGGTGCGATCAAGCTCTGCCATCATCCGGTTAAAGTCGGCCAGCAATTGCCCTATCTCATCTGCAGAACCCGTTTCTGGAATGCGTTCGTGCAAGCTTCCAGTTGAGGTGATGGTATGAATGGTAGTTGATGCGGCCCTGATACGCCGCAAAATCAAACGTTGCACCGTCATATAGGTCACAGTCACAAACAGTAGCAGTATCACTGCGCGATAACTAAGCTTCTCTCTAATATTCCCTGCAACTTCGGCATACAGCGGACCCATCGGCTTTACAAACGACACCGCCCCCAACACCTCTCCAGCTTGATAGTTATACGACGGATGATCTTTGGGGAAACGCTCCTGAATATAGGTAGGGGCAGATTCGTAGGTTCCATGACACTTCAGGCACGATGGTTCTGCTAAAAGCGATTCCATATAGCGAAACACCTTTTCTCCATCGAGCTTTGTTATCTGGTAGATTTCTTGTGTTTTACCAACAGGGAAGCTGCGTAGATGTTTAACCTCAAACGGATCGGGCTGATTGGCCGGATTGCGATAGCTTAGCGCCACCTGGCGAATAGAGTAGTTACCTCCAGCGGAAATGCGTTGCGCGATCTGTGTTGTGACCACCTGCGGCACAAGGGAATAATTATTTTCTGGCTCATTTCGTACAATCTCTGACATATGGTTAAATACGTCGATAAGCCCCTGCGACCGATTACGCGCTTCTTCCAGAGCTATATTCTCCGCTAATTGCTGTTGATTCTGATAAGTAAAAAAAGCAGTTACACCAAACAGCGAAATCAGCAGTGCGGATAGAATCAAACTGAACTTGGCCCCAAGTTTTAGGTTACGCATAATCGATGCCCTCGCAAAAAGTATCAAAAAAATGGATGGGCAAAAGGATAACACCTTTTTGCTGGGAAGATGAGTCAAACTCTCTTAACTAGACCAATTATAAACAACAAAATAACCGCACCAATGGTGGCCATGATTATAGTACCCAATAATCCACCGGTTGTTATTCCAAGTGCACCGAATACAAAGCCTCCCACCACAGCCCCTACAATACCGACCACAATATTGCCTAAGACCCCAAATCCTCTTCCCTTCATGATGGTTCCGGCAAGCCATCCTGCTAACGCGCCCACGGCTAGAAAAATTAATAAGCTGATGATATCCATGCTGCCCCCCCTTTGATGTTCAGGCGCAACCACGCTCTTGTATACAGAACATGGTTGCACCGCCTCTGTTTAACTACGGTTTGCCTTCGGGGATATCGATGTCTCGCCCGAAATTGCGAAACTCACCTATGTTGCTAAACTCACCCCACACAAAAAACTGATTGGGGGCGTTGACGAACTGGTAGATACTTTCGAGGATATTAAAATGGCGGTGTTCTTCCGCCGCTATGCGCAAAAGCAATTGGCGCACGTGTTCATTTTGTTCTTCCGCCGCCGCTTTTTCGTAGAGGCGGAAACTATCTGCTTCTATCTTCATGGCGCGGCGGTATCCCTCTAAATCCCCACCATCGACACTGGTTAGTTTCTTATCACTGGCAAGCAGATCCTCAAATACATTCTTCGCTTCAGCCAGTACCGTGCTGTCGAGCATTGAAGTGTCAGAATGTTCCTGTTCCAATTGCACCAAAATATCGTAGTGTTTCTGCTCATCTTCAGCTAAACGTTTAAAAATGTTCCGCAAGCCGGGCACACCAATTTTTTTCGCCTGCTGCGTATAAAATTCTTTTCCATCAAGCTCCATCTTTTTACCGAATGCAAATACGTTCATTATGCTTCCTCCCATATGGGGTGAGGTTCAACTATGCTGGTTGGGCTGCATAGTTCCAGCGCTAGATGAGCGCCGCAATAATCTCGCGGCAGAATGCGGGAAGATCCACCGGAGTTCTGGAGGTGATAATATTGCCGTCGCGCACAACCTCGCGATCAACGAACTTGCCTCCAGCATTCTGCAAGTCATCCTTGATGGAATAAAAACCGGTCACTTCCTTGCCGCGTAGCGCATCGGCTGAGGCCAGCACCCACCCCGCATGGCAAATAGCGGCAATTATTATCCCTTGCTTGTTTGCGGTGCGGATCAAATCAATCAGCGCGTCACAGCGCCGCATGTTGTCAGGGGCGTAGCCACCGGGGATGATAAAGGCATCGAAGTCGGTAGCCTTTACCTCATCTGCACTTGCGTCCGCAGTTACCGGGTACCCGTGTTTCGACGCATAAACGCCACGCTGCGGTCCTATCACCACCACCTCGGCACCTGCTTCTTTAAAGCGCAATAACGGATACCAAAGTTCCATATCTTCGTAGATGTTTTCAGCCAGAATGGCGATCTTTTTGCCTTGTAGTTCCATCTTTTCCTCCTTGAGTTTCAATCAACCCCTAAAACAGCAGCATAAGGCGTGCCGCCCCGCAAACACAGTGCGGGACGGCACTTTAAGGCTAGATCAATGTTGTTGCACACCTTTTGCTATGCGGTCGCCGATTTCTTGATCAATATTACGCCAGTATTCGAGGGCACGCTTCAATACAGGTTCCGACAATCCCCCTTTAAGATGCCCTACCACATTGGCAACAAGCCTATCGCGTTGCGCATCATCCATCACGTTGCGCACCAAGGTGCCCGCTTGAATAAAGTCATCATCGTCTTTGCGTAACGTGTACGCGCTGCGTATAAAGTCGCCGCTAGCACTCCAAACGGCGTCTTCAGGGTAACGCTCAGGATCTGCCTTGGGGCCCCCTTTGGAGTTTGGCTTGTACACTGGGTCGGAGACATTATCCATCCGCATCGCTCCCCCCTTGCTGTAGCTATGCACCGGACATTTCGGGCGATTTACCGGAATCTGCCTGTAATTAACCCCCAAACGCGCTCGATGGGCATCGGAATATGATATGAGGCGCGCCAACAGCATTTTATCCGGGCTGGGTCCGATCCCGGGGACGAGGTTATTAGGTTCAAACGCTGCCTGCTCAATTTCTGTATGGAAATCGCTTGGGTTACGCGTAAGGGTCAAGCGTCCAACCTCCTGAGGAGGATAGTCTTCATGCGGCCACACCTTGGTCAGATCAAAGGGGTTAAAGCGGTACGTTTTCGCGTCTTCAAAGGGCATAATCTGAACTTGAAGGGTCCAGCTCGGGTTGTTGCCCTCTTTGATGGCATTAAATAGATCACGCCGATGGTAATCAGCATCAGTTCCAGCAAGGCGATCTGCTTCTTCTTGGGTGAGGAACTCAATCCCCTGATCGGTTTTGAAATGGTACTTAACCCAGAAACGCTCTCCCTTGGCATTCACCCACATGTAGGTATGGCTGGTGTAGCCGTTCATGTGGCGATAGCTTCTGGGCACACCCCGATCACTCATCAAAATGGTGACCTGATGCGCAGTTTCGGGGGAGAGACTCCAGAAGTCCCACTGCATATCGTTGTCACGCAAGCCACTATCTGCGCGGCGCTTTTGCGAATGGATAAAATCTTGGAATTTCATAGGATCGCGCAAGAAGAACACCGGAGTATTGTTCCCGACCATGTCGTAGTTGCCTTCGTCGGTGTAGAACTTCAGCGCAAAGCCACGTACATCGCGCCAGGTATCTGGGCTGCCGCTCTCACCCGCTACGGTGGAAAATCTGGCAAGCACCTCCGTTTTTGCTCCCGGCTGAAACAACGTCGCCTTAGTGTATGCGCTCATATCCTGGGTAACTTCAAAATGGCCGAACGCACCCGAGCCTTTGGCGTGGGGCTGGCGGTCTGGGAGCATTTCACGGTTAAAGTTTGCCATCTGCTCCATAAGGTAGTGATCATGAAACAGAATCGGACCATCTGGACCCACTGTCAGAGAGAACTCATCACTGGATACAGGTATTCCAGCGTCATTAGTTGTAGGTTTGCGGTCGCTTTCTTTCATTATTGAATCTCCTTATTATGCAAGGTTAACGACAACTACTTTAGAGTAGCTGATATATATGTCCACAGCAATACGTTTGCTAAACTTTACCTGCCAAATCACTTCAGAGCCAGAAATGCACCCCTACCACAGCGGCTACGCTTTTCGAATCTCCACCCATGGCTTCAATCCGGTTCGCGCTTTTCCCCACCATTTTGTGCCAGTTCACCCCGACATAAGGGGCAAGTTTACGCTGGATATGGTACATGAGGCGCAGTCCCAGCTCGATATCGGTAAACCCTTTCCACTGCGCGTATTCTGGCACGTCGTGCAGAGAGATACCTGTTTCCAGGCGCGGAAGTAGTACCAGGCGCTGGGTTATCAATATCTCATACTCCAATTCCAGCGCTACCGAAGCATCTCCGTCTTCACTCACATACGCTATCGCTTCAAGCTCAATCCACTGAGGTGCTAACCCCTGAATACCGACCACAAAAAAGGAGCGCTCCGGAGCTGGGTCGAAATCATGGCGTACTCCCAGCTGCACGTCCCAAAAACGGTGCACATTCCGACTGTAAAGGAGCTCAAGGGTAAATTCCTCGATTTCATGCCCTGGGTTCATGAGCGCCTCCCCCTCACTTTTAAGGTAGATTTTGTGGTAGTTGTTACCTATCCACCCTTGGAGATCCCACACCAGTGCTTGATCCCCATCATCAAGCCAATGATATTCAAGACGTTGCATATTCAATGTGGCAAAAATCTTATCATCATGCACAGCCATATTATTGAAGTGTTGTTGCGCCCCCGTGTGTCCATCTATTGCATACTTCTGCATCCCCTTTACCACGACAGGGTTTGAGTGTGCTTCAGGGTGATCCATGAGGGAATGTTTTGTCTCAGAATCACCAGTAGTCTCTGCCCTAGAGGGCAAGGGCAACAGCACCAAACAGCAAAGTGTCAGAAAAACTACTTGATGAATCATCATACAACCCTCACGACCTGGAACATTCCTGCTTCCATGTGGTACAGCAAGTGGCAATGGAACGCCCAGTCCCCTTTTTCTACCGGGGTGACCAACACTGATACAACTTCACCTGGTTTAACCAGAACTGTGTGTTTGTAGGGAAGATGCTCGGTTCCGTTTTCGAGTTGCATCCACATTCCATGCAAATGGATAGGATGTTCCATCATGGTGTGATTGACCAGAAACAGGCGCAGACGTTCATGGTGGCGGAATAGATACGGGCCTGGATGTTCGGTAAATTTCATCCCGTCGAAGGAGAACATGTAGCGTTCCATATTTGAAGTGATGTTGATGGTCATCTCCCGTTCCGGTTGTTCCGCGTACACCTGCAATTCCGCGCTTTCGAGATCCTCGTAGGTCAACACGCGCCAACCATCTTCGCCAAGGCCTATCCCCGGCTCGTGTAGACGGTAGGCCGGATTATTAACCACCATCGCCACGCTGGAGCTGTTGTTGCGTTCAGAGAGAAACGGTTCTGGGCCGTTGGGCCCCGGAATGCGTGGATCGGCAGGAGAAGTCTGTTTGTTATCTGTATGCCCCATAGAGGGATGCATCATATCTGTGCTGCTACTGTGCTCTCCATGTCCCCCTTCCAGCATCATCGCCATACCAATATCTTCAAGTTGCCGCACTGGACGCGGGCGTAACTCTGGGACTGCGCCCGCAAGACCCAGCTCTGGAGCAAGGGTACCCCTGGCATAGCCACTACGATCCAGAGATTCAGCAAACAGGGTAAAAGGTTTATCCTCTCGGGGCCGTACTAAAACATCATAGGTTTCCGCCACCCCAATGCGGAACTCATGCACCGGCACAGGACGTACCGCTTTCCCGTCTACCATCACCACATCCATATCGAGCCCGGGAATACGCACATCGAAAGTGCTCATGGCAGCGGCATTAATAAAGCGCAGACGAATGGTTTCGCCCGGATTGAACAGGGCGGTCCAGTTCATATCTGGCGAGTTGCCATTCATTAAATACGTGTAGGTTGCACCGGTTACATCCGCCAGATCCACGGGACTCATGCGCATCTGTCCCCAGGCCATACGTTCCTTCAGGGTGGCTTGCAGCCCGTGGTCTTTTATATCGCTAACCAGATCACCCAGTGTACGTTGCTGATAGTTGTAGTAGTGCCCGAGCAGGTTGATATTACGGAATATGGTTTCAGGTTTTTCGAAGGACCAATCGGAGAGAACAACCACGTAATCGCGCTCAAAATGGAACGGCTCCCCATCCTTGGGGTCTATAATCATGGGACCGTAAACGCCGGATTGTTCCTGCAAAAAAGAATGGCTATGATACCAGTAAGTACCCGCCTGAACCACTTTATAGCGGTATTCAAATGTTTCTTGTGGAGCGATACCGGCAAAATTGACCCCTGGCACCCCATCCATAGGAAACGGCACCAGAATGCCATGCCAGTGAATGGATGAGTGCTGTGTATCCAGCATGGAATTAGTTACTCTAAGGGTAACTTCCTCCCCTTCCCGCAGCCGCACTAAAGGGCCGGGAACAGTGCCGTTGATGCCTGTAGCCATAGTCTGACGGCCATCAATTTGCAGCGGAGTATACCCAATGTTCAGGTCATAACGTGCACGGGATGATGGAAGCCCCTCAAGGCCCCACCTCTCGCTGCGCGCCCATAGCGGCAGGGGAAACGCCGCATGCATACCCGTAACAAACAAACCTGCACCAACGAGTTGCAAAAAGCGGCGCCTAGACACAAACATGTCATCATGCATGGAGCACCTCTTTTGAGAAAAAATATTTCTACGCGCCTTAGGTCAAGATAGGTCTAGAGTGTAACAGTAAATCGACCACTTACAACTTGAGCAGATCTGGATAAACGCAAGTGAGGGAGTAGCTTGTAGTATCTCAGGCAAAGAAAGAATTTGTAGACAGGCTTTATTTGCCCCACAACAGTCGAACAATGATGACAAATGTTGTACTCTATTAGGCAATACTTCAAAACTTAAGGAGAATGTGTGAGCAAACCTCTGGATAAACACGCCGAAGTGGTACAGGTAATTGACACCCTTACGACTCAGTACCTTCAGGGCAAAGAGGAAGCATTACGCCTGGCACTGATAGCGCTCCTTTCGGATGGGCATCTGTTGCTGGAGGATATTCCGGGGCTGGGAAAAACCACCCTGGCGCTGGCGTTATCTCACGCGCTGGGGCTGTCGTTCGGGCGCATTCAATGCACCAGCGACCTCCTCCCTTCCGATATCACTGGGCTCTCCATTTTCGATCGCGAGCAGAATAATTTCCGTTTTATCGAAGGACCGATCTTCAATCACATCCTCCTGGCGGATGAGATCAACCGTGCGATGCCCAAAACCCAGAGTGCAATGCTTGAAGCGATGGAGGAGCGCAAGGTTACTGTAGAAGGGATCAGCCACCCTCTGCCCGATCCGTTCATGGTTATTGCCACCCAGAACCCTACAGAGCAAATAGGCACCTATCCCCTGCCCGAATCGCAATTGGATCGTTTTCTCATCACTACTGGGATCGGCTATCCACCGCCGGAGTTGGAAAAAGAGATTATCCTCAATGGGGGGATCCATGACAAAATCCTCAACATAAAGCCTCTGCTGAGTCTGGAGGCGATCCACAGTGCAAAACGGGCGGTTAACAGTATCTATCTGGATACAAAACTGGTGGAATACCTGTTTACCATTGCAACGCAAACACGTGCGCATCGCTATATCAGTGCCGGAATTTCAACCCGAGGTGCGATCAGCATGGCAAAAGCGGCGCGGGCCGCGGCATATTTAGATGGGCGTAACTATGTTATCCCCGAGGATGTGAAACAGATTGCGGTGCCGGTAGGCGCCCACCGTCTGATTCTTCATCCGGAGCACCAATCCCTGAACAAACGCGAGGTGATGCTATCCATTCTCGGCAACGTAAAGATTCCTATGGTCTGAAACTGACCCGCTCCGGAGTGCTCTACATCGTGATCACTCTGCTGTTGGGCTTTGGTGCAGTAAATACCGGCAACAATCTACTCTACCTCATGGTATCGGCATTGCTGGGTTTTATGGCGGTGTCGGGTCTGTTGGGGCACTGGAATCTGCAGAAACTCCGTCTTTGCCTTGCCCCGCCGGAGGAGATCTACGCCGGAATTGAAACCCTGATGGGAGTGCAGGTGTACAACGAGCGCCGCCTCATACCGGCGTGTCTGCTCGATTTTGACTTCGGCGCGCACGGAGCTAGCCGTGGGCATATCTCCATCCTCAAAAAGGGGCTCCACCACAAGGTCAGCGTGCCGGTGGTGTTTACCCCACGTGGAATACATACATCCGTGCACTTGAAGATCAGCTCTTCGTTTCCAGTAAATTTCTTCGTTCGGCACCGCATCCTCCACCTGAACCACACCTTCTACGTTTTCCCCCGCCCTGTGCCATGTTTTGGAGCTGGATCACGTTATCCAAAAAATGCGCCGGGGATGAGAGAAACACCCTTCAAGGGGACAGAGGGGGACATCAGCCGCATTGGCAATTATCAGGGGAGTGAGCCACTGAAAATGATCCACTGGAAGCTCACAGCGCGCCACGATGCTCTGAAGGTCAAAGAATTTTCTGCCCTGCAACAACCACCAGTGGAGATCAACCCGCTGGAACTGCCGGGACACAATCTGGAGCAGCGGCTGGGATGTGCGGCATATCTGATCAACGACCTGGTACGTCAGGGACAACCAGTAGGGTTGAAACTTGCGCATGCCTCCATCCCCCCCGACGTAGGGCGGGGGCATACGCTCTCTCTTCTCACCGCATTGGCGCGCTATGCTCAGGATTAAGACCTTACTCGATATTCTGTGTTTTACGGCGGTGATACTCGGGCTGGCCCCGCTGTTCTCGTGGCTTGATCTTGCGGTGCAGGCGATAGTGATCATTGCAGTTAGCGGCGGGGTTATTGCAGAGCGGCGCCAGCGTTACTGGCTCAAAGGGTGGAGTGCAACCATCCTCACTCTGGCTTTTTTCGCCTTCTATCTGCTCCAGATAAACTTGAGCAACGTGGTTGGCCCCGCAGTCAATCTGCTTGCCCTCCTGCTGAGTATCCGCCTCCTGACAGAGAAGCAAGGGCGCCACTATCTGCAGATTTTTGTCCTTGCACTGTTTTGTCTGGCGGGTTCTTCTCTGCTCAGTCTGGGGATTCTCTACTTCCCTGCTCTGGTCTTCATGGTGTTTGTAGTCACCATCGGTTTGGTGCTGTTAACGTTTTATCAGCGCGATCCCGGTTTGCGCCTCCAGCGCAACCAGATAGCTCTTCTGCTCAAAACTGCGACTATTCTCCCTCTCGGCTCCCTGTTTTTGATGCTGGTGCTGTTTTTCGTGCTGCCCCGCACCCAGTATCCCATGTGGAACTTTCTCAATGCACACCCGCATGCAGTCACTGGCTTTAGTGAGCAGGTGCGCCCTGGGACGTTTGCGAGCAATGCCGCCATTAAAAACCTCGCCTTTCGCGCGGAATGTGCGCAACTGCCGCCAGAGCAGCTCTATTGGCGTGGCACAGTGCTTAATTCAGTTGCCGGCGCGAGCTGGAGGCGCACTTCTGCGCCACATCAAGTTGCGCGTGTGGTTGGGGGAACACCTGTTTCATGCACCATCACCCTCCCTGCAAGTAACAACATGTTCCTGTTTACCCTCGATTACCCCATCGAACTTGAAGGGATCGCAGCGCAGCGGGATGGAGATCTGGTGTACACAGCGCAGCGGCCACTGCTTAAAGGGGTAAGTTACACCTTCCAGGCGCGCCCTGCGGGGGAATTACTTGCCCATCCAGCGGCTACTGGGGAGCAATATCTGACTCTCCCAGAGCAAATATCCCCCCAGCTACTCCAGGTGGCGAAGCAGATCCGTACCCAGGGCAATTCCCCCCCCGCACGTATCCGCGCGCTGGAGGAGTTTTTCCGCTCCCAGCAGCTGACATATGCCAACACCGACCTGCCCGGCCCTACGGCTCCCATAGATGAGTTTCTGTTTGAGAAAAAACGTGGCTACTGCGAATTTTTTGCCTCTTCATTCGCCGTCCTCTTGCGTCTGTGTGATATACCCGCACGTCTGGTGGGTGGCTATCATGGGGGGGATTACAACAATTTCGGGGATTACTATCTGATTACCGAAGATATGGCACATGTATGGGTTGAAGCTCTGGTTGATGGGCGCTGGCAACGTCTCGACCCGAGCATGCTCGCCCACAATGCTGAGACAGGTTTTCTCCATCGGCGTGACGCGCTCTCGCTAGTGCGCCGCACTCTGGACGGGTTAGAATTTTGGTGGACCCAGGCGATCATAACCTACGACTTAAACAAACAGCTCAGTGCGGTGCGCAGCGGGGGGAAACGCGCCACCTCTCTATTCACTCACGTTACGCTCCCTGCCCCATCCACTCTGATTTACCCTGTAGCAGCTGGGGTGGGTTTTATTTCCCTCGGCATCGCACTCTGGTGGGGGCTGCGGCGTGCGCGCCTTACTCCGGAACAACGCCTGCTACAGAGCTACCACGCCGCCCTGCGCCGATGTTACAACCTGGAGCAAATCCCTGCCACTACCGCCCTGCTCGAACATGCGCAGGAGCTTAACGATCCCCACTGCATCGCGTTTGCGCAACGCTACAGTGCCATTATCTACGGTAACAAACCTCTGACCACAGCAGAATACGCGTATATGAAGACACTGATTCAGCGCATCCAAAAACGCAACCGCGCTTGAAGCGTGGTAACAATTTGCGCGCAGTTCGATGCTTCAGCCATAACCTCAACCTTGGTTAGCGTGGGAAGGCCCCGTTGTTAATATCGATACAGATCCCGTTGATATACGCCGGCGCTGTGGTACCAAGCCACCCAATCGCTTCTGCCACTTCCACCGCAGTTGCAAAGCGCTTATTGATCACCGATGCTTTAAAGGTTTCGCGCCGCTGTTGCGGAATAACCTCCAACATATCGGTTTCCACCGGACTCGGAGCCACGGCATTGACCAGCACATTATCTGGGCCGAGGATACGCGCAAAGCTTTTGGTGGCATTGATTAGGCCGGCTTTGGAAATACCGTACCAGATATCCGGGTGTCCAACCTGCCCCGCAACAGAGGCGTTGTTGACTATGCGTCCACCACCGCGCCCTGCCATCTGTTTGCCCACTTCACGCATCAGCACCACCGGTGCTTCGAGGTTCAAGCGCAGCAGGGTTTCCATCTTTTTCTGCGGATAGGCGTCGTAAGGGAGTGAATACATTACTCCGGCATTGTTCACCAACACATCTATGGGGCCGAGGGAAGCAAGCAACGCTGGGATTTGTGCTACTGCAGTTAAATCAAACTCACATATGCTTACGTTTTTGACGCCTGCAAGGACAAATGCGGAAAAATCGCGCGCGAGTACGATCACCCGATAGTCGCGCGCGAGAAAATAGCGACTGGTTTCCAGCCCAATCCCCTTGTTGCCTCCGGTTATCAATGCGGTTTTTTGCATAAAAATCTCCTTCTATGCAGAACTATCCTTGGCTGCGGATTAATTGCGAGCGGGACAGGTCAATGGCGGATGGACGAAGTTACGCGCGGGCTTTATCCCTGCTTTACTCGTTCGCAGGACACAGTGCATGTTCATCCTGTGGGGCGACGTGTACGGTAGCGTATGTGGTGACATGCACCACCCCTGGGCGCGCCCCTTTGGGCTGTTTTACATGCTTGCCGTGGGTCCACATCACTTCGGCTCTGGTTTCGTGCTGTAGATTGGAGTAGTATGCCGCGATGCGCGCCGCAACCTCAATATCTGTCGCGGCAGGCTCCTTCCCTTCAGTTTTAAGCACCAAATGACATCCCGGGGCATTATGCGCATGAAACCACAGATCGTCCCCCTTGAGAATGTGGCGGGAGAGATATGCATTGGTGCGGCTGTTGCGCCCCCATAGCAGATGAAACCCGCCTGGGGTTGCACCTTTGCGCACCAGATCTGCAGGATTAATGAGGCGCTTGCGCCGCTGGTTTTTTTTCGCGCTGCGCAAATAGCCGTGCTCCATAAGTTCGGTGCGGATCACCTCTTCATCTGCGGCGCTATCCACTGAGCGCAACTGGAAGGCTATTTCATCGAGCCATGCCTGCTCCCGCGCGGTTTCCTGCAGACGGCGTTCGCAGTGTACCAGTCCTCGCCGTGCCTTGCGCGCCCGATTATACGCATGTTCAATCTGCTCCTGCGGGGTTTTTCTCGGCTCTAAGGCTATTGTCGTTTCAGCAGGAGGATCGACGTAGTAGTTCTGCACCTTCACCTCTTCCATGCCGCGCTGCAGCAGATAGCGGTGCGCATCCAAAAGTTCGGCGCGGCGTTGATATTCCTCGTGGCGCTGGCATGCAGCAAGCTCCGCTTCGATATGGGCGCGCCGTTTACTCATCTTCTTTTGCCCTTTTGCCACCAGCGCGACCAAATTTGGATCGGGGCTGTATGAAGGTGCATCCGCATTTAGGTGTTGTAGTTGCGCGAGCAGAAAGCGGTTGAGATCTGGCACGTACTCGTGCGGCAGAACATCAGAACTCTCCAGCTCCGGTACACACATGCTGAGCACCTTGCCTGCTTGACACGGAATCAGAGAGTCAGCTTCCCACCCCTGCGCAAAGCGCTGCAGGGGTTCGAGAGTGCCAGCATGGTGCACCTGCGCGGTAAGATTGCGTGCTACCGCCTTACTCATGGGGAAAACATGGTGCTGTAGCCAAGCAGCACCGACATTGGTATCTATACCGACACCACCACTTATTTCCTGCCCCAGACACTCCAGCTGTTGCGGCAGGTGCGCAAGAAATGTTTTTTGAACCGCAGAGGTCTCAGAACTACAAGTTGAGGGTGATGAAACAAAGCGGGTGGATTGAATCTCACTCTTCACTGGAATATTGGGATGTGCATCTGCAAAGGGGAGCAGACGCGCAGCTTGGGGTGGAGTTATTGAGCGCCGCAGTTGGTCGACAATACTATTATCCACACCATACAAAAGCATATTCGCATGACGTCCGAACATATCCAGTACCAGGCATTTGGGGGCTCCAGCGCGGGACTCAAAAAATATCCCAACGCGACGATCAAAGCCAAGCGTGCTAATATGGGTCAGACGGTGCAGATGCGCGCGCAACAACTGACAAAAGCGTGGCGGCTGCATGGGGTTGCGGTATTTGCTCGGAGTAAGACACAGATACACCGCACCATTTGCAATGCTCAGCTCCAACGCTTGCTCGGCACGCCCATTCCACAGATGTATAATGAGCAAATCGGGACGGGGCTGATGGATTTTTTTCACCAAAGCTCCGCGCAATTGGACGTGTAACTGCGCTGCCAGAGCCTCGATAAAGAAATAATCAAGATTCATAGTCTTCACATTCACTTGTATTATCGTTTGCACATAATGAAAATAGGGGTAAAATCCGCCCCGTTGATGGCTACTCTAAGCCCTACCAATGCTCTACCCACAAATTCGCACCCTAGCGCAACTAATTCGCATAACAAAACACAGGTATTGAATATATGGCTTCAAACAAACAGCTCAAACAAAAAAAACAGCAGATCATAGGGGTTCTCGAAGCGATCCCGTTTTACACTCTCGCAACGATAGCACGAATCCTGCCACGGACAACAGCACTGCGCCTCGGGACGGTACTGGGCAGATTGAGTCTTTTCTTCCAACCAGAGCGCCGCAAAACCGCGTACTCCAACCTTAAACACGCATATCCAGACAAATCAGAAGAGTGGATTGATACCCAGATTAAACAGGTGTTTGAACATCTGGGCGTAAGCGGTATGGAGATGTTGCGCCTCGACAAGTTCAGTTCGCGTGCAGACCTGGAGCGCTACTTCACCTTCGAAGGACTTGAACACTTAGAACAGATTCGTGCTGAGGGCACTGGGGCTTTTATCCTCTCGGCACATATTGGGTTCTGGGAGGTGGGCACCTTTTTCATGCCAATGCTCGGCTACGAGGTGGATTTTGTCGCCAAACGCATTCGGAATAAGTATGTACACGATTTTTTTGAACGCCAGCGCGAAGCGGCTGGAGGGCATTGTATTGAAAGCAAACACGGAGCGCGCAAGATAATGCGTTCATTGGCACAAAAACGGATGGTGTGCCTGTTGCTGGATCAGCACCCATCCAAAAAACAGGCGATTCTGGAGGATTTCTTTGGCCGCCCAGCCTACACCACTCCGATCATTGCGCAGATTGCACTTAAAACCAAGGTGCCGGTGATCCCGGTATTTGTGTACCGCAAACCTGACTACACCTACCATGTCGAGATTGGTGCTCCCCTACGCTGGACAGGGGCAGCAACTCCGGAAAATGTGGCGGCATTTACCCGCGAAATGACACGCATCACCGAAGAGGCGATCCGCAAACAACCAGATCAGTGGTTCTGGGTCCATCGGCGGTGGCGCTCTGTTCCGCCAAACGCCATGAGCTCCGAGGGACAAAACCGTGGATAGCAGTGGCGCGACCTTTCACGTTGTTCTCATAGAGCCTGAAATCCCTCCAAACACCGGCAACATCGGACGTTTATGCGCCGCAACGGGGACACATCTGCATCTAGTAGGGAAACTGGGCTTTTCTCTTGAGGATAAGCACCTCAAACGCGCCGGATTGGACTACTGGCCGCACGTACACTTGCACCGGTGGGATAATTTTGCGCAGTTGCAACACGCCTACCCCGCGGGACGCTGGTGGTTCACAAGCACAAAGGCGGCACATTCATATACCAAGGCGAGCTTCGAACGGGGCGACTTCGTGGTGTTCGGTAAAGAAAGTGCTGGGATACCTAAATCTATCCTCAATGCCCATGCATCCGAAATGCGCCTGCGCATCCCAATATTAAACCCCGCAGTACGGAGTCTGAACCTTGCTAATTCGGTGGGGATTGTTCTGTACGAAGCGCTACGTCAAGTTGAAAACACTGCTGAGGTCTAATTGTCACCATTCTTCAATAGAGAAACAAGGCTCCAGCCATTTAGCGGCGCAGTTTTCGTTTCACCATACCCCAGATCTCAGCAATCTCGCTTAGCCCCATACCGTAGCCTGCGATGGTGTAGATGCCGATCCCTCCCGCTACCGCTCCACTGAGACACAGGGCATTTTGAAGATTAAAGCCCTGTGCCCACACGCCATATTGCAAGATGCTGTGCACGACTATTCCCATCAGCGCACTGGCTCCGCACACCTTTAGTAACACCCCTCCCAGAGAAGCGAGTTCCATGTTGCGCCCCAAATTGCGTCGCATTAGAATAAACAACACCACCGCGTTAAAAAGGGATGCCAAACTCAGCGCGGCGGCAAGCCCTACATAAGTGTAGTACTGCATCAGCACTAATCCGCCAACGCCGTTCACCAACAGGGTCCAGAACGAAACATACACCGGAGTCCGTGTATCTTCCCACGCATGAAACAGAGGAACAATAACGCGGCTGATCCCTACAAACACCAGTCCAGGAGCGTACACAACCAGAGCTATAGCGGTGTTGTTTACATGCGCAAAAGTAAATTCACCGCGCATGAACAACTGGCTGAATAACGCTTGAGCACACAGAGCAAGACCAAGGGCGGCAGGGATGGTGATTATAAAGATGAGATTTAAGGCATGGCGCAAAGATCCAAGCAATTCGCGTTCTTGGCGCGCTGCAGCCTGTTGGCTCATAGTAGGCAGCAACGCCTGCGCCAGAGAGGCGATGAAGATCCCCTGCGGGAATTCAAACAGACGCTGGCTGTAGTACAAATAGGAAACACTCCCCTGCTCCAAAAACGATGCGAGCAAACGGGTCACCACCACGTTGATCTGATAGATAGCCACCCCAATTACCCCTGGAAGCATCAGAAGTGCAATGCGCTTCACCGCGGGATGGTCTATGCGCCATACGGGACGGAGTCTAAAACCGTAGCCTTTCAACAGTGGTAGCGTGATCAAAAGCTGCAGAACACCGCCCACAACTACACCCCAAGCAAGAGCCTCAATGGGAACGGCATAAAAGGTGCTAAAAAATAACGCACTGCAGATTATGCTCAGATTGAGAAGTACCGGCGAAAACGCTGGGATAAAGAAGTGGCCATAAACATTGAGAATGCCGGTGACAAGAGCCAGCAAGCTTACGAAAAATATATATGGAAACATGGTGCGGGTCAGATCAATAGTGAGAAGCATTTTCCCCGGAACAGACCCAAAACCATGCCCCACTACATTGACTATCCACGGTGAGCACAAAACACCTAGCGCAGTTACTGTGGCCATCACCAGCACCAGTACAGACCAGCACTGGCGCGCGACCTTAACTGCATCAGAATGCCCGTTGTTGTAACGCACTCCAGAGAATACTGGCACAAAGGCGGCCGTGAGAGAACCCTCGGCAAAAAAACGGCGCAGCAGGTTCGGAATGGTAAAGGCAACAAAGAAAGCATCGGTGCCAAACCCGGCACCAAACATCGTTGCAATTACAATGTCGCGTACAAGTCCAGTGCATCTACTCAGAAGGGTTGAAATGCCAAGAATCGCTGTCGCAGCTAGAGTGCGTGCGTGGTTCACATTTGCACCTGCTTAAAAAGTGGATTATTTATTTTTAATCCTACCATATGATGCTTTAAGTTGCTGTTCTTACGGATAATTTCAATACACATGATTATATTCTTATCTTGACACTAATCTACCATTGGTGCTATAAACCACCTCTGCCCACAGTTTAAGCTAAACTTAGGTAGGCAGATGGGAACAGATAAGCCAGTTTAATCATTTCTTAAATATGGATACGTAACCAAACTTACAACTATAACACACGGAGAAGACACATGGCAACTCATAAATCAGCCATAAAGCGTAATCGTCAGAGTATTGGCCGCAACGCCCGAAACGTACATGTGCGCAGCACTATGCGCACCTTGGTTAAAAATGTACGCACCGCGGTTGCTGCACAAGATAAAGACGCTGCAAAAGCTGCACTTGATAAAACTATCCCCTACATCAATAAAAGTGCAAGTAAGGGGGTTATTCATAAAGCGACAGCAAGCCGTAAAATCAGCCGCCTGACTAAGCTGGTTAACTCTTTGGTATAATTCAACTCAAAAGTTAACCCATAGACATTTTAAAAGGGGCTCCGGCCCCTTTTTGCGTCAGTTAGAAAGAAACGCCTACACCTAAATATCTACCCGAGGCAAGTTGCTCAGTTCTACCAAGCGGGTGATACACTCCTGCATCAATGCGGCCGGCTGCCCTGCACTTGACTTAAGATCCATATCTGTCTGCACCAACAGTGTATAGATATCCACAAACACCGTGCCCTTAAACATACGCGCCTGCTTCATGGTTTGGGCGGCAAAATACGGGTTTATCCCTACCCGTTTGCATATTTCGCTTTGGGATGCATTGTGTTTCAGCAATACGTTCACTTTCCACAACTGCCGAAAATGGCGTACCAGCATAGTGAGTATCTTAAGCGGATGCTCCCCTTCGTGCTGTAAGCGCTCTGTCAAGATTAGAGCCTCCCCTAAATTGCCGCTCCCAGCAGCATCGGTAAGGTCGAAGATGCTGTCAACGCGGGTATCAGATACAACTGCAACGATGTGATCGACATCGATAATGGGCTCATCAGCACCACAGTAGCTCACAAGCTTATCCAGCTCGGCGACAACCTCACTCAGATTTGTTCCCACCCGGCGACAGAACAGTTCCAGTGCGTCTTCAGTAAAGCGCTTCCGTTCTTTGGCAGCGCGATTTTTAACGAATGCAGGGATTCTGTCTGGATATAGGCGTTTAAATTCGACTATTTCTCCGCATTTCTTAAAGTTAGTAAAAAACCTTTTCCTTTTATCTATTTTGTCGGCACACACCACTAAACATGTTGAAGCTAGTGGTTTTTTTATATACCTGAGCAGTTGATCGTACTCGTCTGCATTGAAGCGCTGCGCCTCTTTGACCACCACACAGCGACGCGGTGCAAACACCGGATAAGCGTACGCTGCATCAAGAATCTCCTCGACAGAGTTGTCGTGCGCAGAAAATGTATCCAGATTAAAATCGCGGTCTTCTGGTGCCACTGCAGCATCAATCACCTCTGCAAGCGATTCATGTAATAAAAAAGCTTCCTCCCCATACAAGAATAGCAAGGAAGGAAGCTTTCGTGCTGCAACAGCCCGGGATAACTCGGCTGCATTCATGCTTAGCTCCGTTTAGAAGTTGTCGACTATGCGGTTGAACAGCTCTGTGGCAAGACGAAAGGTGAGTTTATTTTGCGCTTCAGTCTCGTTATTGTCCTGCTGGGCACGGTCATCATGAGCCATAAACTCTTCGTCCCACCGCACATCACCTTGCCAGAACACCTCTGAGCCATCAGTGCGCTCAAAGCGAAATTCTGCTGTCATGGCAGCGCGATATTCTTTTATATCGTCGTTTTGGTCATACGCCACGGCTCTCTTACTATATTGGATAATGGCACCAGAAATTACCGCATCAGACTTACTCCGCTCCGATACCACTTCAAAGCCAGGACGACGCGAAAACTGATCCCGCACTTCTGAAGTAAGCTTGTTCTCAATAAACGGCTGGGTGGTGCGATTGACCAACACTTCAACAAAGACTTTTTCAACATCGGCGGGAATTGCATCGCCTCGCCCCGGCAGGTGATAACCGCACCCACCTGCACACCATACACACAGGACTAACAAGACAATTACGTATTTCATGTTTACTCTCATGCTACCACCACATTTACTAGCTTTCCGGGGACGACAACCACCTTGCGGATAGTTTTTTCCGCAGTTAGGCGTTTCACTTGTTCATCAGCAAGAGCTTGTTCCTCAACCTCGGCGTTGGTGGCACTGGCAGGCACCATTATACGCGCGCGAACCTTGCCATTGATTTGCACTACAATTAGTTTTTCATCCTCTTGCATTAACGCTGGGTCTGCCTTAGGCCAGCCACTAGCATCGACACCGCCGGTATGCCCCATCGCACTCCATAGCTCTTCGCAGATGTGTGGTACAAACGGGGCAAGCAAGCGAACTGTCGTTTCCAGGGCTTCCCGAATTGCGCCTTGACATAACGTTTTATCCTTCACTGCGTACACGCTGTTAACCAGCTCCATAACTGAGGCTATAGCGGTATTAAAGTGGAAACTCCCCTCTATATCGCGCGTAACCTTGGCAATAGTCTGATGGGTTTTACGCTGTAAAGTACGCGCTTCGGGAGAGCTATCCTCTGTTGCGTGCTCGATGAAGCTGTCTCTATTGTCATATACTGCACGCCACACTCTGTTCAGGAAACGATAGCACCCCTCAACACTCTGATCATTCCACTCCAGATCTTTTTCAGGTGGTGCAGCAAAAAGGGAGAACAAACGCGCAGTATCTGTTCCGTAGGTAGCGATGAGATGGTCTGGGTCCACCACGTTTTTCTTCGATTTACTCATCTTTTCGGTGCGCCCGCTAATCACCTCAGTGTTACATTTGGTACAACGTCCATCCTGCATCTCTTCGGGGTACAGCCAACCATGCTCAGGACAGGAGTAAGTCTCTTTACATACCATCCCTTGCGTAAGAAGATTGGTAAAGGGTTCGTCGATATCGAGCAAGCCCAGATCACGCATCACTTTCGTGAAAAAACGGGCGTACAACAGGTGCATCACCGCGTGCTCAACTCCACCAATGTACTGATCAACGGGGAGCCAGTAGTTGGCGTCAGCGCGATTCAGCGGAGCGTCGTCGGTGTGGGGGCAAGCGTAGCGGGCAAAGTACCAAGAACTCTCGACAAAGGTATCAAAGGTGTCGGTTTCGCGCCGCGCCGGTGCACCACATTTGGGGCAGGTGGTTTGGTAGAATGCTTCGTGCTGTGCCAGCGGGCTTCCCCCTTCAGGCTTAAACTCCACATCACGCGGAAGTTCTACCGGCAGATCCTCAGCTTTTACTGGTACCGGACCACACGCATCACAGTACACAATCGGGATGGGGGTGCCCCAGTAACGCTGGCGCGATACGCCCCAGTCCCGCAGGCGGTAATTTATACTTTTGGTGCCAAGCCCCTGTTCTTCAAGATGATCGGCAATTTTTTCTTTAGCGCTTTCATTATCGAGACCATCAAACTGGTTAGAATTGACCATTATCCCAGGTGCAGTCCAAGCTTCCGTCATATCCTCTGCGCTTAGTTCTTCCCCTTCGGGGCTAACTACCACAACCATGGGAATATCGTATTTGCGCGCAAAATCGAAATCACGCTGATCGTGCGTCGGAACTGCCATAACCGCACCGGTGCCGTAGTCCATAAGGACAAAGTTGGCCAGGTAGATTGGCATTTTGCGCCCACTCAGGGGATTAATGCAGTAGGAGCCGGTGAACACCCCTTCTTTTTCGAAATCTTCGCTAGTGCGCTTCTTTTTATCCTGCTTTTTAACCTTGGCGATAAAGTTCTCCACCTGCTGTTGTTGTTCTGGAGTGGTGAGCTTCTGTGCCAGGGGGTGCTCAGGTGCCAGGCTCATAAAGGTAGCACCAAACACGGTATCTTGGCGCGTGGTAAATACCGAGATGGTTTCCGCACCGTCCTCGGTTTTGAAGTTGATTTCACATCCAGTACTGCGCCCGATCCAGTTGCGCTGCATAGTAAGTACCGACTCCGGCCAACCGGGGAGATTGTAGGTACCCTCAAGCAACTCCTCGGCATATGCGGTTATCTTAAAAAACCACTGATCCAGCTCTTTATCCGTAACCTCGGTGCCACAGCGCCAGCAGCACTCATCCTCAACTTGTTCGTTGGCGAGTACTGTCTGACACGATTCGCACCAATTGACAGAAGAGCTCTTCTTGTACGCCAACCCCTTTTCGTACATCTGCAAGAACATGAACTGTTCCCAGTGGTAGTACTCAGCGTCACAAGTGGAAAACTCGCGCTCCCAATCGTAAGAGAGCCCCATCTGCTTCAACTGTTTACGCATGTGGGCTATATTCTCGATAGTCCACTTGGCAGGGTGAATACCGTGTTGAATAGCAGCATTTTCTGCCGGCATGCCGAAGGCATCCCACCCCATAGGATGGAGGACATTAAATCCTTGCAGACGCTTGAAGCGCGCGATCACATCGCCAATGGAATAGTTACGCACATGCCCCATATGGATTCGCCCTGACGGATAGGGAAACATTTCCAGAACGTAATACTTCTCTCTATCATCGCGGGGGTCAACTTTATATTGAGCTGTTTCGTCCCAAAGCTGTTGCCACTTGCGCTCAATCTGGGGGGGGTTGTAACTCTCTTCCATTACGCCTCTGTCGCCTCCGTATCGTGGGCTGTTAAAACCCGTTAGCGGATAAAATTAAAAAACCGGCATCAGCCGGCTTTTATGCTATAGACACCAAAATTTTCACCCTGTGTGCGCCACAATCTACACAAACTCTGTGGCAGGGCGCTGGGGTTTAACGCATGTTCTACATCCTACTTCTCACGATATGTGATCCGCCCACGGCTCAGATCGTAAGGGGAGAGTTCAACTGTCACACGGTCACCGGGTAAAATGCGGATATAAAATTTGCGCATTTTACCGGAGATGTGTGCCAAAACCACATGATCGTTGTCCAACTTCACATTAAACATGGCATTGGGCAACGGCTCAATCACTGTGCCTTCTACCTCTATTGCTTCTTCTTTAGCCAAGAGTTCCTCCTGATATAAAAAATCGCCTACTGCAAACTTAATGCGTATAGCATTATTTGGGCTGTAATGTCAAGTGGCTCGCATCTGTTCGAAGGGAGCAGACACGACATCATTGCCTGAAATTGTATTGGGTGCGGAGTGGGAAACAGTCGAGCTTTTAACAGGTGAAACACCTAAAACAAAAAACGTTCGATGGTTTCAATCACCTTGGCCGACTTGAATGGTTTTGTCACATACCAGTCTGCTCCAACCTCATCTGCGCGGGATAGATCTTCCTGACTCTTTTTAGCCGTAAGCATTATAACCGGCAGATCCTTGGTTTCCGGGTTGCTCTTTATTCGCTGGCACACTTCAAATCCATCAATTTCCGGCAGCATGATGTCGAGCAACACCAGATCAACTTTTTCTTTGGCCAGAATATCCAAGGCGATTTTGCCGTTAGCTGCGCCTATCACATCAAAACCCTTGGAAGTAAGCAAAATACTTTCGAGCTTGAGCAAACTTTCTTCATCTTCAACTACCAGAATCGTTTTTTTACTCATCTCAAACCTCCTTAAGTCCACACCATAAAGTACGCAGTCCCCTGCATTTGTTGGTTTTCTGCGTTGCAAGTAAACTGTAGCATAAAATGGTTAAATCCCCACCACACAATTAGCGCGTAGGTAAGCTTCACCTTTCATCCATTAATCTAGGCCTAGACTGGAGCAGAGCAGTTATCGTTCTCGGTCGCGGTAATTGACGCGGATGGGACAGCCAGTAAAACCGAAGGGCTCGCGGATCTTATTTGCCAGATAGCGGCGGTAAGAAAAATGAACCCCGTCCGACTTGTTCACAAAGATGGTGAAGGTAGGTGGACGTACAGCGGTCTGGGTTATATAAAAAAGCTTCACACGTTTGCCATGATACATGGGGGGCTGGTGCGCCAGCTCTGCTGCTTGAAGAACCTTGTTAAGCTCTGAGGTACTGACCTTACGATTGAACTGATATGCCACCTCGGCTACGGTTTCCATAATTTTGGCAATACGCTGCCCAGTCAGGGCCGAAACAAACATGATGGGGACAAAGCTCAAAAACTTAAACTTGCGCTGAATCTCTTCGGTGAATTTTTTCACCGAGTGGTTGTCTTTTTCAACAGCATCCCACTTATTTACCACCAGAACTATGGCGCGCCCTCTGTCATAGGCATATCCGGCTATGGTGATATCTTGATCGGTGACACCAGCTTCAGCATCAATAACTACCATTGTTACATGCGCCCTATCCATCCCTTTCAGGGCATGAACAATGGAGTATTTCTCCAACTTCTGACTTACCTTTCCGCGGCGCCGGATACCGGCGGTATCGATAAGGAGATACTTCTGCTTATTGTATACAAATGGGGTGTCGACGCTATCACGCGTAGTACCCGCAGTGGGGTTTGCGACTACCCGCTCGTAGCCAAGCATCCGATTGACGATGGAGGATTTCCCTACATTGGGACGTCCAATAACAGCAAGGCGTATTTCGCTTTCATCTTTAGCATCACCACTGTGATCCGGGAGTAAATCCTGCAAATCGGCAGTCAAACCATTGATTCCGCGACCATGTTCTGCCGAAACCGAATGGAAATGCTCAATCCCCAGAGCGTAGAATTCCATCGCCTCATCTTCTTGTTTCGGCCCATCCACCTTATTGACTACGTATAGAACCGGCTTTTTCACGCGCCGCAACATCTGCGCTACCTCTTGATCTGAAGCGGTGAGCCCTTCGCGCCCGTCAAGAAGAAACAAAATTATATCAGCTTCCTCTATTGCCAGTTGCGACTGTTCGCGCATCTGCGTCAGCATCCGGTCATCACTTGCCGGTTCAAATCCGCCAGTATCGATGAGGGTAAAGGGCTTATCAAAGCGCGTAACTTCAGCATAGTTGCGATCGCGCGTAACCCCAGGGAAGTCTTCCACGATCGCCTTACGCTGACCTAGAATGCGGTTAAACAGGGTCGATTTTCCGACATTGGGGCGACCGACAATGGCTACTACAGACATGAGATGTCCTCTTTCTTTGGCTCAACATGGGGAAAATTGTGGCTCGCACAACCTTGTTTTGAACTGGAGTTGTTCGGCACATGAAAAACACAACAGACTCATGGAGCCTGATGCCCAACTGAAGGGTAGCTTTCTCGCTTTAGTTGTAACCCAGTTCCCGCAGGGCGCGATCCGATTCCATCCAGTTTTTCTTCACTTTTACAAACAGTTCAAGATACACCTTGGTGTCGAGAAAGCGCTCAATTTCGTGGCGCGCATCGATACCCAGAGTACGGATCATGCTTCCACCCTTGCCTACCAGAATCCGTTTATGCGCATCACGTCCCACGTAGATCACGGCCTGAATGGAAATAAGTCCATCACGTTCACGCTCAGTAAAGCTTTCCACTTCAACAGCTACCCCGTAAGGTAACTCCTGGCGTGTGCGCCGTAGCACCTTTTCGCGGATCATCTCCGCTACGATAAAGCGTTCAGGAAGATCGGTAACTGCATCTTCTGGGTACAGCATAGGTCCAGGCGGTAACATCTCCTCCACATGACGGAGCATATCTTCCACCCCACTGCCATCTTCTGCACAGATAGGAATGATTGCCGCAAAATTAAACGCGTCATTATATTGCGCTATCAAGGGCAGGAGCTTGGTTTTATCGATACAGTCAATTTTGTTTATCAACAAAACTACCGGGATCTGGTTTTTAGCCAAAATTTGCAGGATAAAGTGATCACCTTTACTGCTAGTAGTGGCATCGGTGACCAGCAGCACGACATCAACCCCACTACATGCCGACAGCGCCTGATCAACCATATACTGATTGAGCTTCCCACGTGCTTTGTGAATCCCTGGCGTATCAAGAAACAATGTCTGCGCTGTTTCGGTCGTGCGAATACCCAGGACTCGGTTTCTGGTGGTCTGGGGTTTATTCGCAGTGATGGCAATCTTCTGTCCGAGAATTTTATTCAGCAGGGTTGATTTGCCCACATTAGGACGCCCCACAATAGAGACAAATCCGCAGCGGTAGTCGGTTGGTTCGTTATTTTCCATCATTTTTTCGAGTTTTTCTCCAGATCTTAGTTCAGACTAAAGCCCTATTTTCTTCAGAGCTATGCGCGCTGCCTGTTGCTGCGCCGCTTTTTTACTTTTTCCACTTCCACATCCAAGCTTTTGTCCATCGCACTGAACCTGTACCCGGTAGGTGCGGTCATGATCCGGGCCGCTTTGGTCAGATAAAACATATTCGGGGGCAACCCCGAAACGCGCCTGCATCTCTTCTTGTAGACGGGTTTTGTAATCGTGAAATTCGCGCTGTACGTCGGCAACCACATCATCAAGTAACGCCGTGATCACCTTATCTGCTGCATTTAAACCAGAATCGAGAAACACCGCCCCAAACACCGCTTCAATAGCATCGGCCAAGATATTGTCTTTCTCTCGCCCGCCGCTGTGCTCTTCTCCACGTCCTAGACAAAGACAATCTCCCAGTTTTAACACACGCGCCATGGCCGCAAGAGCTGGAGCGTTTACCAATTCCGAACGCATCCGTGACAACTCCCCCTCCGATAACTTCGGATACTCAGAGAACAGATGCCCCGCAACCACTAGGTCCAGTACTGCATCACCGAGAAACTCCAACCGTTCATTCGATGCAGCCGGATCTCCAAGCCTCTCATTCGCAAATGATTTATGCACCAATGCTTTTTCCAGTAACCGCCTGGAGGAGAAGCGATACCCCAGCTTTTCCTCAAGCTGGGCAAGCACAGGTCTCTGCTTGAGGGTGTTAGATTCAGAAGAGTTCTTCATACCTTATTAAAATACTGCTCCAAGCGAAAAACATTCCACCACTTCTACATTCAAATCGGTTACCATACCGTGCTCTGTAACATAACGCATCAGAAAAACGTCTGCCAACTGCTTATTATGCGCAGCTAACTATACACCCACATTGGTGCCAACATAGCTGCAGCGCGCGATTTTCACCTTGATTCATCCGCCACGAAAACTATAATGGCGTGTTTCCACACTTCACAGTATCAACTTCTTGTGAATCACCATTATACACATAGAAGCACACAGGGACTGCCCAACAATGCATAAATTTATCACCATAGAGGGGGTTGAGGGGTGCGGCAAAACCACCCAGATTCAACTCCTGTACGCTGCCCTGCAGGCCAAAGGGATCCCCACCCTGACTACGCGGGAACCGGGAGGCTGCGCAATTGCAGATAAAATCCGCGCCATCCTCCTCGACCCGGCCCATACGCACATAGTCCCTACAACGGAGTTACTTCTATACGCAGCGGCAAGAGCACAGCACGTGCAAGAGATTATACGCCCAGCACTCGAAGCTGGCAAAGTTGTTATCTGCGATCGCTTTACCGACGCAACTATAGCATATCAAGGCTACGCACGTGGACTAGATCTAGGAACCATTGAAACTCTGGCTCAATTAGCGTGCGACGGGATCAAGCCCGCACTTACTCTGTGGCTAGACCTGCCGGTAGCCGTTGGGGTGGAGCGAGCATTGCGACGTAACCTATCGCAAGATTCAAGCGCTGAAGCGCGCTTCGACCAAGAATCAATCCAGTTTCACTCCAAAGTCCAGCTTGGATACACCAAACTACAGGCAGCAGATCCGCAACGGATCAAGCGTATTGACGCCGACGCCAGTCCCAAGCAAGTAGCTGAGCGGATCATTAAAGTAGTCACACATCATCTCGAAACCATGGAATAAACCCATGACTTTCGCGGATATTATCGGACATGAGCAGCAGAAAAAACTTTTGCGCCACGCGCATGCGAGCAATAAGCTTGCACACGCATATCTATTTAGTGGAATTGAGGGGATTGGCAAACGTCTAATGGCTCTTGCGCTGGCGCGCTTAGTGTTCTGCCACGCAGGAAAAGGATGCGGGAGTTGCAACGCCTGTAGGCGCATCGACCACAACAATCATCCGGATCTGCATCTGCTCGAACCTGACGGGCAATTTATCAAGATTGAACAGATCCGCATGCTCCAGAAAAGCCTCGCTTTTCGTCCTTTAGAAGCACTGCACCATTTTGTCATTATAGACCAAGCAGAGTGCATGCATATTGGTGCGGCTAATGCCCTACTAAAAACTCTGGAAGAACCCCCGAACGGAACTATTTTCATCCTTCTTAGTGCCCAGCAACACGCCTTACCGAGTACAGTGCGTTCCAGATGTCAGGTTCTCCCCTTTTCGCGCTTAAGTGATGCAGCAATTGAAGGTGTGTTGCGCTCACAAGTGGAGGATAACGTGGAACGTAGCATTCTGGCGGCGCTGTCTCAGGGCAGTCTAAGCAAGGCATTTGGGGCCGACCGTAACTTCTATCTCAACACACGGCGCGAGATGTTCATCGCTATAGCACGACTACGACCTGGGTCTGTGCTCCCCATGCTCGAACTTGCCCCCACCCTAGCTCCAGATAGAGCTTACGCCGAAGCAGTAACGGATATTCTTATCAGCTGCTATCGCGACCTGTTTATTTACACATCCCGCGCTTCTGGAGCCCTAGTCGTCAATGCCGACCTCGAACAGGAACTCCACAACTTGAGCACTCGTTGTACTCCAGCAGATGTTTCTGCCATGCTCGACGCTATTTTGCGCTGTCGCACCTATCTCCAGCACAACGTCAATCCCCTCTTGGCTATGGAATGGCTTCTCACGCGTCTGGTATTTCAACCAAGCAGAAAGAGTTAAATCCTAGGAAGCAACAACATAACATTGCCTGCTTCCGACGAATACGTTAACATGGTAAACTTATTTGGGTTTGGGGGCTTGTGCACGCCTATGTAGTGCTTTACGCTTTGGATACAGAGGCCACAGCCACACCATGAGCAGCGCGAACACATACCGCAAATACGGCAACATATACTGCACACCTACTCTTTTACATTAACTTCAATATATTGACTTTAATCATATGCAGAACGAAGAAACGGAAAATCAAGATAAAACGCAAGATGCTCAGACAGCAGAGAAAACTGGGGTTAAACCCGCAGATCTCCACTCAGCGGAGGAAGAGCCCAATAAAGCACGGAACGAGTCAACCATTGTTGTCACGGTAAAGTTCCGCAATGCAGGCAAACAATACGACTTTGACACCAACGGACTTGAGCTTACGCGCCAAGATCAGGTAGTTGTAGAAACCAGCCGCGGACGTGCTCTTGGTACCGTTGTGCGTGATCCACGCGATATTGTGGATATTGGCAAGCGTCCCCAAGAACTTAAAAAGGTACTTCGCCTGGCTACTGAAGCGGACCTCAACATGAACCGCATCAGCCGCGCCAGGGAAAATGAGGCGTTTACGTTCTGCTCGGAGCGGATAAAAAAACGCAACCTTCCCATGAATCTAGTCAAAGCTGACTACCTATTTGACGGCTCTAAAATCCTGTTCCACTTTACCGCAGAAAACCGTATCGACTTCCGCGAGTTAGTCAAAGATCTGGCCCACCACTTTCACACCCGCATCGAAATGCGTCAAATCGGCGTACGCGATGAAGCCAAGCTCATAGGTGGGCTGGGCATCTGTGGGCGAGAACTATGCTGTTCCACATTTATCACTGAATTCCAGCCTGTTTCGGTAAAAATGGCAAAACAACAAGGGTTGGCCCTAAATCCGAGCAAAATATCGGGTCAATGTGGACGCCTGTTATGCTGCTTGGGCTATGAGTACGACACCTACTGCAGCATGGCCAAAAAACTTCCCAAGGTAGGGCGCAAAGTTCAATACGACGGACAGGAAACCACCGTTGTAGCGGTAAATATTCTCGCTCAAAGTGTCACTTTGCGTCTGGATGGGAAAAATGTTGAAATTCCCATAGATGCCCTCAGCCGTGAGGGGCAGAGTGCAGTTCAAGGTGCGAGCAAGAGCGAAAAGCCAGAACGTGGTCAGAGAGCGTCCCTCACAGAACGTAGAGGCAGAGAAGGTAAGAGCCCCGCCACAGGCAAACACGTTACGGCACGCACCAAAGCTTCTCAAGCAGAACCCCGTTCCGACGAAAGTGGGACTGGCACGGATGGCAACAGCGCAAAACCTGCGCGCACTGAGGCTAAGAAAAGCAGATCAGGTCCTAGACGTGGGCGCCAGAAACAGCGCCCTCCTTCCAAACCTGGTTCAAGCTCTGCCCCGGAAAGCAAGGCGGCTCCGCCATCTCCTGTCGAGAGCAAGGGCGATGCACCACTCACGCAAGGCAAGAGCGACAAACCACAAGAACAGAAAACCCAGAAAAGAAGACCGCCGCGTCGTCGCAACAATCGCCGGCCGAAACCGAAGCCGAATACATAGCAGGAGTTCGCATGCAAAACACATTTTACATCACTACCCCTATCTACTATGTCAACGACGTACCACATATTGGGCACGCCTACACTACCCTAGCGTGCGACGTACTGGCACGCTACAAGCGTTCCCGTGGGTTAGAGGTGTTTTTCCTCACAGGCACCGATGAACACGGACAGAAGGTGGAGAAAGCCGCCCTTGCTAACGGCGAAACTCCCATCGAACTTGCAGACCGGGTGATGCCGCGCTTTCAGGCGCTGTGGAAAAAACTTAATGTTGAAAATACTGATTTTATCCGCACTACCCAGCAACGTCACACCACAGGAGTGCAGAAACTGTTTCTCCAGCTTAAGGAGCAGGGAGATGTTTTCCTAGGTATGTACGAGGACTGGTACTGTACCCCATGCGAGACCTTCTGGACCGAGACCAACCTTATTGACGGCTGTTGCCCCGACTGCGGCAGACCCACAGAGAAGTTGCAGGAGGAGTCATACTTCTTTCGCATGAGCAAATACCAGCAGCAGTTGCTCGACCATATTGAAGAAAACCCGGACTTTATCCAGCCCCGTTCCCGCCGCAATGAAGTGCTCAGTTTTGTGCGCGAAGGGTTGCGCGACCTTTCCATCTCTAGAACCAGTTTTTCTTGGGGCATCAAGGTTCCCGGCGATGATAAGCATGTGCTGTATGTGTGGTTCGACGCTCTTAGCAATTACATCACCGCTCTTGGTTATCCGGATGACGTGCAAGGAAACTTTGCCAAATTCTGGCCAGCTAATGTACATGTTATCGGCAAAGATATCCTCCGCTTTCACACCGTGTACTGGCCTACATTTCTGCTTGCGGCGGGTCTACCGCTACCCAAGAAGATCTTTGCACATGGATGGTGGACCGTTGAAGGCAAGAAAATGAGCAAGAGTCTGCAGAACGTAGTGGAACCCAATATGCTAGTGGAAAAATATGGGGTTGACCCCATCCGCTATTTCCTCTTGCGTGAAGTCCCATTTGGTCTCGATGGGGATTTTTCCCACCCATCTTTAGTCAATCGGATCAATTCTGACCTTGCCAACGACCTGGGGAACCTAGTAAGCCGCTGCACCGCCATGGTAAGCAAGTACTTTGATGGCATCCTGCCGAAAGCGCTAAACCACACCGATGCTGACGAAGCTTTGATAAAATTGTGCCGCGACCGCATGGAAGCCATGGATAAACACATGGACACCCTGGCGTTCAACAAAGCGCTGATAAGCATCTGGGAAATAATCAGTGGTGCCAATCGCTACATCGACACCAACGCTCCTTGGGCCTTGGCCAAGGATGAAAGCCAGCGCGAGCGTTTGGGCACCGTGATGTACAATCTAATCGAGGCGATCCGCCTTGTAGGGTTGAGCATAGAACCGTTCATGCCCGATACTGGAGAACAGATCAAGGATACCTTAGGCTTGAGCGCAACTGAAAAACGGGAAAACTCAAACACATGGGGCCAACTAAAACCCGGCGCTACCATCAAGAAGTCTCCCCCCATGTTCCCACGCATTGAACAGAACTAACCTCTGCCGGGCGCTCTTAGCGCCCGGTTTCGTGTCTGATCCACGGAGCTAGCATATATGCACACAAAACAACCAGCTCTGGTTGATACTCACGCCCATCTCGATGGGCCCCGCTTTGCCGCTGACCTAAATCTTGTACTTAAAAGAGCTGCAGACGCCGGAGTTCGCACTATAATTACTGTCGGCTGTGATCTTGAGAGTTCACGCGCAAGCGTGCGCCTTGCTGCTGAATCCAGCGCACTCCAACCATCTCGGACCTTGGCTAGAATATATGCCAGCGTTGGGGTACATCCGCACGCCGCAACGGGGCTAACCCCCGAGGTTATTGAAGAGCTGCGCACCCTTGCACAACATGATGAAGTTGTGGCCATTGGAGAAACCGGCCTCGACTACTTCAGAAATCGTTCCCCACGCCCGCATCAGCTGGATGCATTCCGGCAGCATATTCAGTTAGCCAAGGGATGTGGCAAACCCCTCATCATCCATGACCGCGACGCTCATGCCGATGTTCTGGCACTTATACGCGCTGAAAACGCGCAGGAATGTGGTGGTGTGCTCCACTGCTTCAGCGGCGATGTGAAGATGGCCAACGCCTGCGTGGAGATGGGGTTCTACCTCTCTTTTACCGGCAATATAACCTACCCTAACAACGAGATGTTGCGCGACGTAATCCGCAATATCCCCCTAGAGCGAATTTTAGTTGAGACGGACTGCCCATATATGGCTCCGCAGTCGAAGCGCGGAAAACGCAACGAACCTGCGTACACCACAGAAACCGCAAGTAAAATTGCTGAGCTACGTGGCCTGACCCTGCACGACATAGCGCGCATCACCAGCCTGAATGCGTATGAGCTGTTTGGAATTGGGCAAGTGGATCAAGCGGTAAAAATTGCGTATCGCATCCGCAACTCACTTTATCTAAATATCACCAACCGGTGCACCAATAGCTGCACCTTCTGCACCAAATTCCAAGACTTTAAGGTTAAGGGGCATCAACTTAAACTTGAGCATGAGCCTGACGCACAGGAGATTATCGACGCCATCGGCGATCCGCAAGGATACGAGGAGATAGTGTTCTGTGGCTACGGAGAACCGCTGTTACGCCTCGATTGCGTAATCGAAGTGGCACGCTGGTTGAAACAGCGTGGGGCGAAGGTGCGAATCAACACCGATGGTCAGGCTAACCTGGTGCATGGGCGCGACGTGCTGCCCGAACTTAAAGGGTTGGTGGATTCAATCTCAGTATCCCTCAACGCCTCTAGCGCGGAGGAATACCAGCGCCTATGCCACTCAAAATTTGGCGCCGCAGGCTACAATGGAGTCAAAGAATTTATCCGCGCAGCGACTAAACACATCCCCAGTGTAACCGCATCCGCAGTCACCGTGCCTGGTGTGGATATCGATGCGTGTGCCGCAATTGCTACAGAACTGGGGGCAGAGTTTCGTACGCGCATTTACAACGAAGTGGGATAACCCGGGAATTGCCCGGCACCGGTGACATCTATACGCTGTCACACCTATGATACTTACATAAAAGTATCGGCCTGGATGGAGTTGCACCAAAGCTTTAACTGCAGCGCCATCATCTATAAAAACCGAGCACAGAGGAGAAATTCATGTCACAAAATCCGTGGCAACCACGCCAGGACCCGTTAGAACAGGCTCTGGAAGCCATTATAAAGAAAATTAAGGCCAGCGGCGGCCCCCCCCAAAATCTCATTGTGGGAGTGGTCGTTGTGGCCCTGGTTCTGTTCGGCGCCCAGAGTGCGTTCTACAAAATCGACACCGAGGAGACCGGCGTGATCCTGCGTATGGGGAAAAACATAGGGACTTCACCTCCCGGCCTGCACTTGAAACTGCCGTTCGGGATCGATCAGGTTATTCCGGTGCCTACAGGGCGCGTACTTAAAGAGGAATTCGGCTTCCGCAGCGATCGTTCAGATATTCGCTCCACCTACGGTTCACGCGAGTACGACGATGAATCCTTGATTCTCACCGGCGATCTCAACGTCACTGACCTGGAGTGGATTGTTCAGTACCAGATCATGGATCCGGTTAAATTCTTGTTCAACATTGCCAACCCAATAGCTACCATCCGTGACCTATCAGAAGCTATCTTACGGGTCGTTATCGGCAATTCCAGGGTAACCGATGTGCTTACTACTGAACGTGAGCGTCTCGCAATCCAGGTTCAAAAAGAGTTGCAGGATATCTTCGATTTCTACGATATCGGAATTCGTATAGTGACGGTGAAATTTCAAGATGTAAACCCACCCAAAGAGGTGCGCAGTGCGTTTAACGAAGTAAACGAAGCGGAACAGCAACGTGAAAGCCTCGTCTTTCAGGCGCGGGAGCAGTATAACCGCGAAGTTCCGAAAGCGCGCGGTGTTGCACGGAGTAAAGTTTTAGAAGCGGAAGGTTATGCCCTGGAGCGGATCAACCGCGCTACCGGTGAGGCACAGCGTTTCAAAGACCTATTGCGCGAATATGCCAAAGCTCCAGAAGTAACCAAAAAACGTCTGTATATTGAAAAGATGGAGCAAGTTTTGCCCGAGATAAAGGAACTCTACATCATTGACTCAGATCAGTCCGGCGTTATGCCCTTGCTACCCTTGGGCAAAGGCTCACTTAGCGGAGGTAGCCAATGAAAAAGCTGATTATCCCACTGATTATTCTTATTGCAATTGCTGCAAATTCATTCTTTGTAGTTAACGAAGCAAACCAAGCTATTGTAACCCAGTTTGGGAAACCTGTTGGAAACGTGCGCTATGCGGGACTCCATTTCAAAATCCCGTTTGTGCAAAAGGTTCACACTTTTTCCCATCGGATTCTTAACTGGGATGCCGACCCCAATCAGATCCCCACAAGCGACAAAAAGTATATTTGGGTTGACACCACAGCGCGCTGGCGCATTACCGATCCACTGCTATTCTTTACTTCCGTAGCGACAGAAAAAAATGCTCAGAGTCGTCTAGCCGACATAATTAACTCTGTTGTGCGTGATCAAGTTTCCGCACATCGCTTGGTGGACGTGGTACGCAGCGTTGGCTATGAAGGTGATCTGAGCATAAATTCTAAAGAATTTGACGCAAAGCAGGAAGACGACGAAAACGTCGTCGGACGCGATAAAATTATGGACTACGTGTTGGAAAAGGCACGGCAAAACACACCTGAATACGGCATTGAGCTGATCGATGTGAAGATCAAGCGCATCAACTACGTCGATCAGGTGCGGCAACGCGTCTTCGAGCGAATGATATCCGAGCGCCAGAAAGTTGCAGCCGAATATCGCTCTGAAGGTGAAGGAGAAAAGGCAGATATCCTCGGACAGATGCGCAAAGAACTGAAATCGATTGAATCAGAAGCGTACCAGAAAGCAATTCAGATCAAAGGTGCGGCTGACGCAAAAGCAGCCGCAATCTACGCCGAAGCCTACAATCAAGATCCTGCGTTTTATAACTATGTCCGCACCCTTGAGTCGTACAGCACTACTGTCGGCAAAAACAACCGCATTATTCTCTCAACTGATAGTGAATACTTTAAGTTACTCAAGCAGACAACCAAATAATAGTGTAATGATCCACGTGCAGTCGTCCTCCCCGAGTGGCTTTACATTAAAGCCTCTTGGGGAGAACACCCTCCCCTCTGGACATGCCCCGCTTCGCCCTATTTAGCCCTCATTGCATTTACGGCGTTGCCCGAAGACACACTGAGTTACTTAAAAACTCACACTAGATTTGCCACAACTAATACAGGTCGGGCTTTTGTGACTCGAATCACCTCTTTAAGTCCTGTTTTGTTAAAAAACAAATCGGTTAAAGGGGAAAAAATGACATACATAGTTATTTTGGCATTATCCTTGAAAAGTATAGTTGACTTGCTACACAAGATAACCTATTGAATAAGTCAATTCAAATAATCCATCAGGAGCAGAAACTATGGGCATTAAGCTTGATGAAAAAATAAAGCCTATTTATCAGGAGGTTCTTAATCGCAACCCCGGTGAAAATGAATTTCACCAGTCGGTTCTTGAAGTTCTTGAATCACTCGGACCGGTACTGGTAAAACATCCAGAATTTGCTGACCACCGCATCATCGAACGTATCTGTGAGCCAGAACGCCAGATCATTTTTCGCGTTCCCTGGATGGATGATAAAGGCGATGTATATATAAATCGCGGTTTCCGCGTTGAATTTAACAGCGCACTAGGTCCTTACAAAGGTGGGCTACGCTTTCACCCCTCTGTATATCTTGGCATCGTAAAATTTCTTGGCTTTGAGCAGATATTCAAAAACGCCCTCACCGGCCTCCCGATTGGCGGCAGTAAAGGGGGGGCAGACTTTGATCCCAAGGGTAAGTCTGACAACGAGGTGATGCGTTTTTGTCAGAGTTTCATGACAGAGCTATATCGCCATATTGGCGAACATACAGATGTCCCTGCTGGAGATATAGGTGTAAGTGGACGCGAGATTGGCTATATGTTTGGTCAGTACAAGCGCATCACCAATCGCTGGGAAGCTGGGGTGCTCACAGGTAAAGGGCTCGACTGGGGCGGCTCGCTAGTACGTACCGAAGCTACCGGCTACGGTGCAGCTTTTTTTGTAGAAGAGATGCTCAAAGTTCGTAACGATTCACTTGAGGGGAAAAAGTGCGTAGTGTCCGGGAGCGGCAATGTAGCCATTTACACCATTGAAAAGATTCACGAACTTGGTGGCAAGGTGGTGGCGTGCTCAGATTCCAGTGGCTACATCTACCATGAAGCAGGTATTGATCTTGAACTGGTACAGCGCATTAAAGAGGTTGAGCGTCGCCGCATCAAGGACTACGCTAACCACCATCCTGATGCCAAGTACGTGTCTAAAGGTAACATCTGGGAAATCCCCTGCGATGTCGCTATGCCTTCTGCTACCCAGAATGAAATTAATGGTAAAGATGCAGCTATGTTGATCAATAACGGCTGTATTGCCGTGGGTGAAGGGGCAAACATGCCCACTACCCCCGAAGGGGTTCGAGTGTTCCTTGAAGCCGGCATCTCTTACGGTCCCGCAAAAGCTGCTAATGCCGGCGGCGTAGCTACGAGTGCTCTTGAGATGCAACAGAACGCATGTCGTGACTCGTGGAACTTTGAATACACCGAGCAACGCCTGCAAAAGATCATGCGTAATATCCACAAAGTGTGCTACGAAACAGCAGAAGAATATGGCACGCCGAACAACTACGTTAATGGTGCCAATATAGCCGGATTTATCAAAGTCGCTAAAGCCATGGTCGCTTTTGGGCTCATATAAATTTTAGCTGGATATGCTTCCATGCATTAAGCAAGACGAACCTAAACAACAGGCCAACCTTCACCGGTGTGGCCTGTTGTTTTATGCAACAGTGCTTACATGCAAGACACTGCCAAAAAAGCTGCTGAAAATCCCCGGAAAGGCAACAGCGTACTAAATTCTGAACTAATCAGAAAACCTTCCTTGAGCGGGGCAAATATCGGGGTTATAATAGGCAGCAATAATTTAATTTCTCGTGGCCCTCCTCCCTTAATCTCTCTTTAGTTACAAGAGAGCTCAACCTAGGAGAAGCTTGTCGCAAAGCGATAAGTACGTTGAACCTGCACACGAAGGCAAGAGCAACAGACACCCTTTTGAGGCACTTAATCCTGACCTTCATACCCGAAAAAGGCACAATAACGCCCTTGTGTTGCCAGCAACGATATTCTATCAGGTGGAAAATATGAGCGGATCGCCTAGACACAGCGGGGAAAGGATACTTAAATCTATGCTCAACATCTACGCGTTTGGATGTCTGCAGCAGACCAATGTTAAATTTATAGTCCACAGTGTGCCCAAAGTATGAATTTCCGATTCGGGTATACCTGTCTCCTGCTTCGTTGTAGTCGCAACCTAGTCATCATTTTGCTTTTATGCCTAAGTCTTACCGCGTGCACCGGGCCTCCCTCAGAGGAACTTATCAAAACTCAGATTGCACGCTACATCCTTCCTCAGGCAGGGGAGGAAATATTCTCACTGGAGAATTTCCGAAAACTTGACGGACGCATGAATGAAGATGCAAGCTACAGCGTAGAAGTTAGTTATGAGTTGGTATTTCGTAAAAGCTTGGACGAAATTTCAACAGAATTGAGCGCCACCGCCAAACACGCACCGTTCGAAGCGATAGATAAAGGGCTTGCGATCTTTTTCAAGGCGATGGAGTACGGCAACTTTAAAGCCGGAGATAGAGTCCACAAACGAGAAATCTATCACTTTATAAAAACTGAAAAAAGCTGGCGCATTGCAAGTGAATTTAGACCAAAGCTGTAAATCTGCATATCGGTATTAAGTACGCACAACTATACACCTAAGGGATGCCCGCAGGAGGATATCAATGAAAAAAGTTGAAGCAATCATAAAACCCTTCAAGCTTGACGAGGTTAAAGAGGCTCTGAGCGAAATCGGAATTCAGGGGCTTACCGTGAGTGAAGTGAAAGGTTTTGGCCGCCAAAAAGGGCACACCGAGCTGTACCGTGGTGCTGAATATGTCGTCGACTTTATCCCCAAGATCAAGTTAGAAATAATTGTTTCCGACGATATGGCCGCTCAGGTTGTGGAGCAGATTGCCGCTACCGCCAAAACTGAACGGATCGGCGATGGAAAAATATTCGTAACTCCGGTAGAGGATGTGCTACGTATCCGCACTGGAGAACGAGGCGACAAGGCGCTGTAAAACAATCCACAAATGAGAGCTTCACCCCCGTAGAATCCCAAATTACTTACTATATTATCTATTCTTGGGATATGTATTCATCCCAACGTAACGGAGGAAGAGCACCTAATGGAAGTTAAAGAGGTAATAGAGTTCGCCAAGGAGCAAAAGTGCGAATTTGCAGATTTCAAGTTTTTAGATTTTATCGGCAGATGGCAACATTTCACCACTCCCATAAGCGAACTAAATGAAGATGTGTTTGAGGAAGGACTCGGCTTTGACGGCTCTTCTATCCGCGGCTGGCAACCTATTCACAAGTCCGACATGCTTATCATTCCGGATCCAACCACCGCAAAGATTGATCCATTTATCGAACGCACTACTTTAAGCCTCATTTGCAATATTACCGATCCCATAACCCGCGAGGGCTACACCCGTGACCCACGCTTTATTGCCCAAAAAGCAGAAGCGTACCTTAAATCCACTGGGATTGCGGATACCGCGTACTTTGGTCCAGAGCCGGAGTTCTTTATCTTTGACGATGTGCGCTATGCGTCTGAATCGCACCAGTCTTTCTACGCAGTTGACTCTATAGAAGGGATTTGGAACAGCGGACGGCAGGAACACCCCAACCTAGGCTACAAACCACGCCACAAGGAAGGGTACTTCCCCTGTGCCCCCACCGATTCCCTGGTTGATTTGCGCAACGAAATGGTGATCGTTCTACAAGAGGTCGGCCTCCACATCGAATGTGTGCATCACGAAGCCGCAACTGGTGGGCAGTGCGAAATCGACATGCGCTACGACACCCTCTTACAGATGGGGGACAACCTGCAATGGTTCAAATACATCGTCAAGAATGTTGCGATCCAATACGACAAAACCGCAACATTTATGCCGAAACCGCTCTATAAAGATAGCGGCTCTGGTATGCACTGCCATCAGTCGCTATGGAAAGAGGGCAAAAACCTGTTCGCGGGCGATGGTTACGGCGGTCTGTCTAAGATGGCGATGTACTATATCGGCGGGATCATTAAGCACGCTAAAGCACTGTGCGCTTTTACCAACCCCACCACTAACTCGTACAAGCGTCTGGTACCTGGGTTTGAAGCACCAGTAAACCTGGCATACTCCAACAGCAACCGTTCGGCATCATTGCGAATACCGGTAACCAACAACGATAAGGCGAAGCGTGTTGAGTACCGCACCCCTGATCCAGCCGCAAACGGCTATCTGTGCTTTGCCGCCATGCTTATGGCTGGGCTCGATGGCATCGAGAACAAAATTGACCCAGGCCAGCCGCTGGATAAAGATATCTACGGCCTCTCGCCTGAAAAACTCCGTGAGATCCCGTCTGTAGCCACTACGCTGGACGAAGCGCTCAACTGTTTGCAAGATGATCACGAATTTCTTCTCAAAGGGGATGTGTTCACCGAAGACGTTATCGATATGTGGATCAGCTTTAAGAAAGAAACCGAAGTTGATCCCGTACGCATGCGTCCGTGCCCAGAAGAGTTCGCACTTTACTTCGACTGCTGATGCACCGAAGCCATTCAGACAGACTACAACCACGCTATAAAACAGAGCCTCCGCAGGTGTTCCCCGGAGGCTCTGTTTTATAGCGCGTTAAATGACTGCCCCGCATCAAGCCCAAAGGCTTCTTCCGCACCGCGCAGACCATCGCTGGTACTAAGGGGGAGGATAGCCCTGCGACCTCATTAAGCAGGCGCGCACAATAAGATTGTGTCGCGACAGCCAGTTTTTCATTCCAGCTTTAGAGATAACCTTGCGCGCGGAGGGCAAAGCACTTATTCTTACTGAGTAAACATCGAACAGAGTCAACCGAACACTTTACCCTAAAAACGATAGCCTTAGGCTGAAAACTAGCTGAGAAACATATCGAAGGAAGCTTGAAATGGGTAAAAAAATTCACATGCGCTTTCGCTATAAGCTCCTGCTCCTGCTCTTGGCGGTAAGTCTGGTTCCACTGCTCCTTAACGGAGCGCTGTATCAGACTACATTGCGAAAAATAAGCGACAAACTAGCGACAGAAACCAGAGATACTCTTCAGGAGCACGCCCTTGAACAGCTACAGTCATTGGTTCACTATCAAGCGCTACTCTTGCACAAAGATCGCGCGTTTATCTTGCAGGCGCTTAGTGCGCAAACCCGTGAAATTGAACATATTCTAGCGCGAAAAAAGACCCCCACAGCTGCGGAACTGACACCATCATACCGATCTATCCAACAGGCAAATCCTAAACATTATATCTGGCATGCAACCTTTCTGAACACAGGGCTGGAATCAGTTTTTCCCCCAAAGGCACTCACTTCAACCCAGAGGATTGATCTGGAGAGCAAACTGAAGCTGCAGAGCACCCACTGGCAACTTAAAGTCAATAA